>ERZ1034363.11-NODE-11-length-131544-cov-6.168651_pt1 | contig 131544 bp, 126 predicted proteins | sample MGYA00520616_ERZ1034363 | MGnify/ENA primary metagenome ERZ1034363 (study PRJEB33736, sample SAMEA104284506) | Azolla filiculoides | biome: Urban; feature: Water surface; material: Ditch water | place: Netherlands | collected 2015-10-28 | depth 0-0.1 m ...
AGATTCGAACTTCCGATACCCTTTTGGGGTATGCTCCCTTAGCAGGGGAGTGCCTTCGACCACTCGGCCACGTCTCCGAACCGGTTCGCTTGTGGCAAAACCGGAGGCTGAATTCTAACGGCTCAGCCTCTCCGGGTCAAACTTAGTTGGGCTTTACTTGGCCTGATCTAGGCCAAAAGCACGGTGCAGCACGCGAACTGCCAGCTCCAGGTACTTTTCGTCGATCACGACAGAGATCTTGATTTCCGAGGTGGAGATCATCTGCAGGTTAATGCCCTCTTCTGCCAAGGCACGGAACATCTGGCTAGCCACACCTGGGTGCGAGCGCATACCCACGCCAACGGCCGATACCTTACAGGTTTTGCTGTCGCCAACGACTTCACGGGCACCAATGTGTTTGCGCACATCTTCCAGAATGCCCTTGGCCTTCTCGTAATCTGCACGGTTTACCGTGAACGAGAAATCAGTGGTGCCATCCTGACCAACGTTCTGGATGATGATATCCACATCGATGTTGGCTTCGGCGATCGGGCCGAGGATTTGATAAGCGATACCTGGTTTGTCTGGCACGCCGAGCACGGTAAGCTTGGCTTCGTCGCGATTAAAGGCAATGCCGGAGATGATGGGTTGTTCCATATTCGTGTTGTCCTCTACTGTGATCAGGGTGCCTTCGCCGCCCTGACCGTATTCTTCAAAGCTCGACAGTACGCGTAGCTTAACTTTGTATTTACCGGCGAATTCCACCGAGCGGATCTGAAGCACCTTGGAACCGAGGCTGGCCATTTCCAGCATCTCTTCAAAGGTAATGGTGTCCAGCTTGCGGGCTTCCGGCACGATGCGCGGGTCGGTGGTGTAAACGCCATCGACGTCGGTGTAGATCTGGCATTCGTCTGCCTTAAGAGCAGCAGCCAAGGCAACACCCGTGGTATCTGAGCCACCACGACCCAGCGTGGTGATATTGCCGTTTTCATCGACACCCTGGAAGCCAGCAACCACAACGACGCGGCCCGATTTCAGGTCTTTACGCATCGGGGTGTCATCGATCGACAGGATGCGTGCCTTCATGTGGCTGTCATCGGTAAGGATCTTAACCTGACCGCCGGTATAGCTGATTGCATCGACACCGATTTCTTTAAGCGCCATGCACAAGAGGCCAATGGTGACCTGCTCACCGGTGGAGAGGATGACATCCATCTCACGAGGATCGGGGTTGTTCTGTAGCGCTTTAGCCAGAGCAATGAGGCGGTTGGTTTCGCCACTCATGGCGGAAACCACGACCACGACATCGTGTCCGTCTTTGCGGAAGGCCGCAATACGACGGGCAACGTTCTGGATGCGCTCGGGGTTGGCGACCGAAGTGCCGCCGTATTTCTGAACGATGAGAGCCATCAGTAGGTCTTATAGATGTGATTGAACAAAGCGCGCAAATTATAGCCTATTTTTTAACCAAAGCCTCAGGCAGAAAAGCCATCAATCGCTTATCTGGTGCGGCTTCATTGCGGCGGCGCACCATTACGGTGCAAATAAATTTGACATTCCGTAAACACCTTCTACATTGATAAATGGGTAGGGAGGTGATCATGAACACAGCAAACCGAAAAAAAACAAAAGTGCTGGGTGAAGCAAAGAAGAAAGTTATGCCATTAAGGGGGGCTTTGGCTTATGCCCCGAAAGAATTGCGTAAAAAGCTCGGCTTAACCCAAGGCGAATTCTGGTCACCGGTGGGCGTTTCTCAAAGTGGCGGCTCGCGTTACGAAACTGGCCGCAAACTACCCGCCTCGATTAGTACCCTGTTGCAACTCGTGCATATAGAGGGGATAAATCTCTCTACGCTCAAGGGTGATGATGCACTCGTGGGCCGTTATCTAAGTGAGCACGATCCACAGACCTACGACCGTTTGCTTAAAGCCGCGCTGCAAGATTAAACGCTGATTTGTACCTGTACCCCAGTAGCGCGAATACGTTCTGCCCAAGCGGTCATCGCTTCGGCACTTAAGGCTTTGAGATGTGGCGCCTCTGGCTGTAAAGAAGGCCGGGCTAAGCCGTAAAGATGCACGCCTTGTATCTGGTGCGCATTATGACCCACAAACTCCAGATAAGCGGCTTCGTCTTCTGCGCTGGGGGCTTTTCCATCCCATTCTACCCAGCAGGTTTGCAACCATACCGGTGCCAGCGAACAGGCCACATCCAGGCGGTTCTGAATCTGCTCTGGTTTGTAGCTGATGCCATTAATCTGCTTCATCGAGGCAGGCAGCAGTCGGTCCACTTTGAACCACACCACGCCACCTGCCTCTTTAAGAGCACGAATACCGGTTTGAACCTCCGGACGCAGCATAAGGCTACCGTTGGTAATAAGCACCAACGGAATATCTAACCCATGAATGTCGCGCTGGCGTCGAGCGATTGCTACGGCTTCAACAAACTGTGGCGAGCTTGTGGGTTCGCCATTCCCGGAAAAGGCAATGTCACGAATCTGGCGCATAGCTTCCGGCGTATCGGGCGGAATCATCGGGCTGAGCGCCGGGTTGTCGAGCAGGCCTTTAAGTTCGGCCTCGAGCAATGGCAGGTTGACCTGCGGTGCATCGCCCCGCGTTAGACCAGGCACCTGACAATAGGCACAGGCCCAGTTGCAGGCGTTGTTGGTGTTGAGATTAATGCCGATCGATATGCCACGCATGCGGCGCGAGAGCACCGGATAGACATAGGTGAGGTTTAAAAAATCCGGATCATGGTCGCTAAAAGTAAGCCAGCGCACAGGCTGTGCTGGGTCAGCAGCAATTGCTGGATTCGGATTCATCGGCTTAGGCATGCTGCAATGATACAATCTGCCACCTGTTTTAGTCCGGAAATCGCCTTATCATGCGTATCACCCGCCGGCTGGAGTTTGACGCCGGCCACCGTATTCCTGATCATCGTAGCCAGTGCCGTCATATGCACGGGCACCGCTATGCGCTGGAGATTACGCTGTCAGGTGATGTGATCGAGCGTAATGGCGATCCGGCTAACGGTATGGTGATGGATTTTGGGGATATCAAAACCATTGCGCTACGTGAAGTGGTCGATCTGTGGGATCACGCGTTTCTGGTATACGAAAAAGATACCGAGATCGTGCAACTACTGGCACAGATTCCTGGCCATAAAACCGTAACGCTGGATGTGGTGCCCACCGCAGAAAATCTGGCTAAAGCGGCCTTCCGCATACTGGCACCAAAGTACACCCACGCCTACGGCAACAACCTGAAGCTGGAACGGGTGCGTCTCTATGAAACCCCAAACTGCTGGGCAGACGCTACCGACCCAATCGACTTTGTCGAAGCCAAACCTTAATCATTACGATCCTAATCAGCCAGCGCGCTGATACACCTTGGCAAAACGGCTCTGCCCACACACCCCGAAATCGCCGGGGCCGTATTGCATAAGCCAATCCCCTGCTTCACCGCGTAATACATCGCGCCCTGCAGAACGTGCAGCGGTAAATGACTCATTAATCTGCTTGGCCAATACGGGCACAGGCCTCGCTGTGTAAGCGCCGTCATGGCCTTCTTGCGTTGGTGCAACGCCTTGGTACTTGGCATCAAAGCGATGCCGATCTACGCTCCAGCGATCTCCCGTACAGCCAGTGATAATGGCGTCACCTATCTGGTACTTGTTTGGCCCTTCCAGACTTATTAGCTCACCAGGTTCAAGTGCAAAAACCACCTGCACCACTTCGGTTTTAAGGTAATAGGCGGCGGCCGGATCTCGGGTGAGATCAATATCTTTCAATTCAAGCATGGGTCTCTCAACGATTCACATCAACCACCACGCGGCCACGCACTTTGCCTTCCAGCAATTGACCGGCCACACTGATCGCTTCGTTCAGTGAAATCTCGGTGGTATTTGCGTCGAGCTTGGCAATATCCAGGTCTTTGGCCAAACGCTGCCAGGCTTCAATGCGGCGCTCTACTGGCGCCATCACGCTATCAATACCGTAAAGCGTGATACCTCGTAGAATAAAAGGCATCACTGTAGACGGGAAGTCTGCGCCACCCGCCAGGCCACATGCGGCAACGGCACCAGCGTACTTGGTTGTCGCACAGGCATTAGCCAGTGTTGTACTCCCGACTGAATCGACAACACCAGCCCAACGTTCTTTGCCCAGCGGTTTACCCGGCTCAGATAGTTCTTTACGGTCAATAATGCCGGCAGCACCCAGCGCCTTTAGGTGCGCCTCTTCTTCCGGGCGGCCGGTCGAAGCGATCACGGTGTAACCCAGTTTAGCCAAGAGCATGATGGCGACACTACCGACTCCACCGTTAGCGCCCGTTACCAGAATCTCACCATCGGCAGGTTTAATGCCGTGCTTTTCCAGCGCCAGCACACAGAGCATGGCAGTGTAGCCTGCTGTACCAATGGCCATCGCCTGTCGTTCGGTAAACGAAGGTGGCAAAGGCACCAGCCAGTTTCCATTAAGGCGTGCCTTCTGGGCCAGACAACCGCTGTGTGTTTCACCCACACCCCAGCCATTGAGAATGACTTTATCACCCAGCTTCCAGCATGGATGATTGCTTTCGATAATAGTGCCGGCCAGATCAATGCCCGGCGTTAACGGAAATTTACGAACGACCGGACCCTTACCAGTAATCGCCAGACCATCTTTATAGTTCAACGTGCTCCAGGCAACCTGTACAGTGACATCGCCTTCAGGCAAGGCGGATTCATCAAGTTCCTTGAGCTCAGCACGGTAACCGGCATCATCCTTGTTAATCTGTAGGGCACGGTACATAGCGTTCTCCGTAAATGTTTTAGTTGTAATGGTCAATTCTAGCTCTTGGCACCTTCTGCTTTACCAAGCGCTTCAGAAGGATCATGAGAAAGATCTGCCTTAAGGAACTGGGGTGTTTCAGGCAAAGCCATGACAAGATTCGATGCATCCATCATCCTGACCCGGATATTGCGGGCACGAATCCCATGGACATGACCGCCATGTTTGCGATCGTCAGTAAGTAGATGGAGGTGATACCCAGGAATGTTGAGAGTTCGCACATACGAGGGGGACCAGAACCCCATCAATGTACCTGTGACGTTATTGAATGTGAACTCTGCCTGATGATTAGTGGCAGATACCAGGTCAACACCCGGATTAGTTCGGCAAACGACCCGATAGTTAATTTCTTCAAAGATGCCATCAATTCGGATCGCTACAAAAAGGTTATCTGAATTGAGATGCTTATCTAGCTTTTGGCAGAGATCATCCCAGGTGAGAACCTGTTCCAGCGTTAGCTCTCGATCTGCTTCGAATTCGGTACTAACCCAGAATGGGGCCGTTGCCGAATTCGGAGGTTCTATGACGTCACCATTGGACAGCGCCTGATAGACATGGCCATCAAGCATGATGCCCTCGCCGTTAAGGGAATCAAATGTGCCAAGACCAAAGTCTCCATGGCCTTTGATAGTGCCAACATCGACACAACCCTGATACACCCCATCAACAAGTGCTGTGGATGTGGATATCTGATACACCGTGTGATGCTCAACGCCAAGGCCACGGGCAAGTGCGGTCTGGACAACGTGATCCATCGATTCCCCGGTCTGCTGACAATGGCTTTCGATCGTGTGAAACAGTGTATTCGATATGCGTGCTTTAATCTCAACGCCGGATGGTTTGATATGTTTATGCATGATTATCAGCTGATAAAACTCTGGATAACACCCTGCATCAGGCGTTCATTGAGACTGTAGTCGACGGGGACATGAATGATCACAGGTACCTGTGCAGCGAATGCCTTTTTGAAAAGTTCGGGTAGCTGGTCCGGTGATGTCACGCTATAGCCCTCGCAACCAAAGGATTCTGCGAATTTGACAGCATCGTAGTTACCAAGCTGGACACCTGCTGTTTCACCATAATGGGCTTCTTCCTGGAAAGCAACCATGTCGTATGAGTGACTGTCCCAGATCACATGAACAAAGCGAAGGCCCAGTCTCACTGCTGTTTCAAGCTCAGTTGCCGTGAACAGGAATCCGCCATCACCAGAAATAGAAAGCACACGGTCGTTTGGATAGAGCATACTTAGAGACATAGCCCAGGGTACTGATACCCCTAAAGTTTGTTGCCCATTACTGACTAATAGCTGACGCGCATGATCAGCAGCGCAATACCGGTTTGTCCAGATATAGTTGGAGCCAACATCCAGTGCGACGTGGGTATCAGGTGTAATTTGTTTCTGAATCTCCTGGATCAGCCGGAGCGGTTGAACTGGAAATCCATTCATAGATGCACCCTCGGCAATCGTGGCCTGAACTTCGCCAAATGCCGACTTTGCCGTCTGCAAAAAGTTGGCGTCAATCGTCAATTTGGCATTAGCGGCCAGGGCATTCAAGGAGGCCCCTATGTCACCGATAACCTCGGCAATAGGGCAAAGCGCATTGTCCTGATCTGGTGGAATAACATCTACTGAGATAATGGGGCGCTTGTTGTCTTGATTCCAGATCGCTGGATCGTATTCGATCGGATCATAGCCGATAGTGATCACAGCATCGGCAAGATCAAGTAACTTATCCGCAGGCTGATTACGGAACAATCCTATACGCCCGGCATAGGTAGAGCCACCTTGACGCTCGACCCAAGCACCCGCTCCCTGAAAGGTAGAAATATAAGGTATGCCAGTTTTACCAAGGAATTCAATCAATGATTGGGCGTAGGCACTCTCTGAAGATTGCATTCCAAGAATTGCAATCGGTCTTTGGCTAGAATTCAAAACATCCAGCGCATCAGTGATCGCTGTTTGAGCACCGGGGCCCATGGCAATTTTTCGGGCGCAATCGGGATTGATCTCGAGGGGGAAGTCTGCAAGACCAATATTCTTAGGCAAAGAGATAAATGCAGCACCCGGACGCCCGCTCTCAGCAGTTCGAATAGCGTTACCTAAAATTTCAGCCACTTGGTTAGGCGACAAAACCTCTGCTGAATATTTAGTAACGCTTTTCATGAGCGTCGTCGAATCGAGTGATTGATGCGTCTTTTTAAGACGATCATCAATTGAGACTTCGCCACCGATGGCAAGTACCGGATCACCTTCACTGGTGGCTGTTGCGAGACCAGTGGTGAGATTGGTTACGCCAGGTCCCGATGTGGCAACACAAACTCCAACACGACCTGTCAATCGACCAAACGCAGCTGCCATAAATGCAGCATTCTGCTCATGGCGACACAACACTAACTTGATGCTGGAATGCTTTAGGGCAACAAACAGACTATCAATCTTGGCACCGGGCACGCCAAAGACATGTGTCACGCCATGGTTCTCGAGGATTTTGACAATTGCGGTAGAACAGTTCAAAGGCTTCGTTCCTGCTGACATGTTGTGACTCCAAATGAAGTTGTGTGGATGCATCAATAGACTGGCTTATAAGCCAGAGCACGGATATGGGACTTGATATCAGCAGGTCTTGAAACTCTAGCCAATCCCTGATCAAAAATGTACTCAGCAATTTTTGCGGCGGTATGCAATGAGGCATCAAGCATCTGAGATTGCGATGGATAGATTAGGCCAACATCCAAAGAGCTCTGGGGCACCTGTTCGGCAACAGCTTTCGCAGCAACGATAAACATTTCCTGGGTAACGCGGGTTGACTCAGTTGCCAGAACTGCCATACCCATAGCCGGAAATATGTATACATTATTCCCTTGACCCGGAATATATTTGCGACCGTCAAATGTAACCGGGGCAAATGGGCTACCGCTTGCAAAGATTGCGTTACCGTTCGACCAACGGTAGGCTTCTTCGGCCGTGCACTCAGAGCGGGAGGTTGGGTTGGAATACGGAAAAATAATCGGCCGTTCATTGATAGACGACATTGCTTCAATGACTTGCTGGTTAAACAGTTTGGGTACCGTACTCACACCAATGATAGTACTTGGCTTAATCGACTTGATAGCGTCAACAAAGGAGCTTGTAGCTGGGTGATCATGGGTAAAAGGCTTCTGAAAGTCGGCGATATCATTGCGGCTGTTGACCATCAATCCGTTCACATCGAAAAGCCAGCATCGCGCCCTGGCCTCATCGATGCTTAGCCCTTCCAGCACCATCGCTTCGCTGATCAGCTCAGCGATACCAGTGCCAGCAGATCCGGCACCCATAAAAAGAAAACGTTGGTCGATCAGTTTCTGACCTGTTATCTTCAGAGCGCCGTAAATCCCTGCAAGTGCGACAGCTGCTGTACCCTGAATGTCATCATTGTAGGTGCAGATCTTGTCCTTGTAACGCTCAAGGATGGGGACCGCATTTATGTTTGCAAAGTCCTCCCATTGCAGGCATGACTTTGGGTACAGCGTTTGAACGGCCTGAACGAATTCTTCGATGAAAGCATCGTACTCGGCACCGCGGACTCGCTCATGACGCAGACCAAGGTAAAGCGGATCTTCAAGGTATTTCGGATTGTTGGTACCAACATCCAACGTTATGGGCAGAGTCAGCTCGGGGGGCACACCTGCCACTGCTGTATACAATGAAAGCTTCCCGACTGGAATACCCATGCCATTTACACCAAGGTCACCCAGACCCAGTATACGTTCTCCATCGGTCACCACAATGAAGCGCACATCCTTTTGCGGCCAGTGTGATAGCAATTGCTGTAGGCGACCCTTGGCTGTAATGGGGAGATATATGCCACGCGCTGCCCGGTAGAAGTGATCAAATTTCTGACAGGCCTCACCCACTGTTGGCGTATAAACAAGCGGCATAAAGGTCGCGGGATCAGCCATGATCACTGCATAGAATAAGGTCTGATTGCGTGCCTGCAAATCAGACAACAAGAGATACTTCTGGATATCGCTATCCAAAGAATCAAGTTGAAGGTGGATACGCGCAACCTGTGTTTCAAGGCTATCTACTGCTGGCGGCAGCAATCCTTCAATGCCCCTGCTCTGTCGTTCCTCGACCGTGAATGCCGAACCTCGGTTGTGGACGGGATCGTGTAGCAGTCTGTAACCGGTTTCTACGTTGGGCATATCGACTCCTTTGAATGAACTGATGATTAGCCGGTAGATTTACCAGCCTTTGAAAGAAGCAATGGTAGAGCACACGTCATTACAGCAAAGGAAAACAGCAGTGGCACAGCCAGCGATATTGAAAGCAGGCACACACCCAAAACAGCACTGGCCACAAACACAACGACAGAAGCAAATCGTCTGAAAAATCGCTCGTTGGGACAGCCAGTCAGTCTAGATTCGGCAATCAATGCCGTATAAGTGACAGTCATCAGGTTAGTGGCAATATCCGGTTCTCCATGGACACGAATGACCGCATTCTGGATGCCCATTGTAATAGCCAGAACTACCAAGAGGACGTGTGCCTGGTCTCGATTAATCACCTCAGGCAGAAACAAGGCAAACACAGAAGCAAACCCGAGCAAAACCCAGATGAGCCAGAATGCGAATTTCGGATGATTCTGGTGCCCATAGCGCTTCATGATGCGACCGCCAATCAGAGCCCCCAGTGCAAACGCTAGTAACGCAAAAATGAATTTATCAACTTCTGCAATGGCATCACGTTGACCAATCATGATGGCCATCATCAGGAGATTTCCAGTCATCATTTCTGCGAAGACACCACCTAGCGCCAGAAAGCACACAACATCAATCATTCCACATATTGAAGTGAGCAAATAGACACCATGGTGATATCGCAAATCAGGCAGAAATCGTCCCAGTGTTTGCATGGCTATATTATGAGGTGCCGCTAATTCTGAACTCTAAAATCAAACACCAAAACCCCATCATCACCCTCTAACAAATACGGATGAACAAAAGATTTAAAGGCATTATGGGCGTGATCATAATAATGATCATCTTTAACAGCAGGCTTTCCAACGTAGTAATTGCGATCACCTTCAGAATTGAAGGTTACGATAAACCCCTGCTCAAATCCATGCCCTAAACCCTCAAGGCTAGATTGTGAACCAGTGACAATCGACACAATGTAAGGTTTGCCATTTCTTACTGCCAGTTCCTTTAGCGCAAGGAAATTCTTTGCGACAAGCTGCTTAGTTTCTGAATTGACCTCTGGTTTGTACTTAAATAAAACAATGTGCTCAACCCGGCCCAAACCGTAATTTGGATCAGTAATCACATTATCTGAAATCCCACCTGCGCCATCCCGTGCGAATGCTGGCATTAGCATCGAGTTAAGTAACACAACGGAAAGTAGCTTATTCATAAAAGACATGTCAACTTTCGAATACAGTCATTTCGCTTAGAATCGATTGACACTACGTAACACAATCAACATGCAAACTTAACACTCGTACTATAGATCGAAATCTCGGAAAGATGCCAATTGATAAAAGAAAACGCCCCAATTAAGGGGCGTTTTCTTTTATCTGGCGGGTCCGGTGAGATTCGAACTCACGGTAGGCTCGCACCTACGACGGTTTTCAAGACCGTTGCTTTAAACCACTCAGCCACAGACCCTTTTTAAATTCAGGCGAGATTCTATCAGTTTGCATCGGGTTTGGGTGCACGTGGACGACCGGAACCAGTTGGTTTGCGTCGGAAAGGCTTGCCACCGCTACCATGTGGACGAGGTGCCAAAGGTTTACCATCAGCATCTACCGGGCGTTTTGCTCCCTGATAACCGCCACTACGTGGCGGCTTGCTGCCCATCGGCTTGTTTCCTGGGCCTTTGCTGAACTGTGATTTACCGAATGGCTTTTTACCACGGTGGTTTTTGCGCAGACTGTTAAGCGCCGGCATACCGGCCAGTTCGCGATGCAGGTTTCGGTCTTCGCGGGCTTCCCGGCGGAATTCGGCAACGATGTCGCGGATGTGGGCATTAGGGCCACGTGGCTGACGGTCGTCGTCTTCCCAGGCTTCATCATCATCAATGAACTGTAGCGCGGTGAGCGGATCGGTTTCGCCCGGGGCCAGTTTATTGCCGTTGTACATGGCATCCATGACATAGAGCTTTTCCTCGGGCAGATCAGCCCAGGGGTCACGATCATCCGGAAAATACGGCTGGGCATCCGGGTCACGCGGCTTACGGCCACGCGGTGGGCGCTGATTGGCTTGCTGACGGGCGTAGAGCCAAGCCTCACCTTCGGCACGTGCCTTGGCATCTTCGTCCAACTCAACAGGTTGGCGATCTTCTTCGGCTTCGTCGAATTCGCCAGTAGTTTCTGCTTCACCCCCTTCGGTAACCGCTTCGCCACCCTCGGTGGGCTGGTTGCGTGCATTACGCGGGTCAGCCGCATACTTGGCAGCCTGCTCTGCCTGATATTCAGCCAGGGCTTCGGGCGACATTGGCTCAAAGCCGGGAATGATTTCCGGATGAATTTCTGCGCCGAGCAATCGCTCGATTGATTTGATCAGGACAGCGTCATCATGGGTCACAAAGGCTACGGTATCGCCAACACGGCCTTCTTCACCATTGAGTACACGATTAAGACGTGCCGGGTAATCATCGGGCACTGCAGGTAGATCGTAATGGACCACGCGTTGCATGCCATCCATTTCGAAACCACGAAGCGCCATATCTGTCGTTACTAATGCGCTGAGCAGACCATTCTGAAATTCTTCCAAAGCACGGCCACGTGGCGTCTGGCCCCGGTGAGCATGCAGTGCATTAGCCGTAACGCCACCCTTGGCCAATTTACGGGCCAGGCCTTCGGCGCCAAACTTGGTACGGGCGAAGACCAATGAACGCGGCCAGGATTCATCACGGAAAAGCTGCGTCATCAAATCCCGTTTGCGATGTGGGTCAACGGCAATAAAGCGCTGATGCACTCGGGTAGTAATATCATCACCGCGGTCGATAACAACTTCTTCAGGGTATTTGAGCAGGCCTTCGGCCAGGCTGCGGATGTCATCGCCCAAAGCACTGGTAGCGACAATGGTCTGGCGTGTTGCAGGTAACAACGGGTAGAGGCGTTCCAGTTCAGCGGTCTGCCCCATGTCCATCATGCGGTCGACTTCATCAAAAACAAGCACACGGACACGATCCAGCGACACGTGGCCCTGCCCCAGATGATCGAGCAAACGGGCTGGCGTGGCGATCAATACATCGAGGCCACGTTCCAGAGCCTGCACTTGCGGGTGCATGCTGACCCCGCCATAGACGGCAAAAGAATAATAAGCATCATGACGACCGTAGGTACGGAAGGCATCGAGTACTTGCAGGGCCACTTCACGCGTCGGCACCAGCACCAGAACGCGCGGACCACGACCGGGCTCTTGAGTTAATGCCGGGTCATCCTGTTGCAACAGGTCGAGCGCGGGGATGGCATAAGCCGCTGCCTTACCTGAACCAGCCGGTGCAGAGACCAGAACATCTTTACCGGTCAGCACCAGAGGAATAAGGGCGGCCTGCACCGGGGTGGCTGTTGGCGCACCGTTGGTGGCAGCATCCTGTATCGCTTTGATGCGTGGCTCGGTCAGAGAAAATTGTTCGAATGACATATATGTTGCCCTCGGGGGCTAACCGGTAAAAAACGGAATTCTGGTTCGACCGGTCAGGCGGCTATGCAATTAATTTGCAGAGAGACCGCGTGCCAGATCGTTACTAATGTCGTCTACCGCTTCCAGGCCCACAGCCATACGCAGCAGATTGTCATGAATGCCTGCGACGGCCCGAGCTTCCGAGGTAATGCGGCCATGCGTGGTGGAAGCCGGATGTGTGAGCGTTGTGCGGGTATCACCAAGGTTACCGGTAATGGACAACAACTGACAGGAGTCTATCACACGCCAGGCGGCTTCTTTGCCACCCTTAACCTCAAAGCTGACAATCGCCCCACCCGACTTCTGCTGTTGCATGGCCAGGGCATGCTGTGGATGCGATGGTAAACCGGGGTAGTAAACGCGTTCGACTGACGGATGAGCCTCAAGCCATTTGGCCAGTGCCAGTGCCGAAGCGGCCTGGGCGTTCATACGAATAGCCAGTGTTTCCAGACCCTTACCCAGAACCCAGGCATTAAAGGCCGATAGTGTTGGGCCGGTGGTGCGGAGGAACAGAAAGACCTTTTCCACGATGTCTTTGGCGCCGCAAACTGCACCACCTAGAACTCGACCCTGGCCATCCAGATACTTGGTAGCCGAATGGACAACGATATCGGCACCCAGTTCCAACGGCTTTTGCAGGATCGGTGTACAGAAGCAGTTATCAACAGCTAAAAGAATATTGTGCTGTTTGGCAATAACCGACAATGCGCGAATATCAGCGATCTGAGTCAGGGGGTTGGATGGCGTTTCACAGAAAAGCAGTTTGGTATTCGGTCGAACCGCCTTGGCCCATTCACTGGCATCGGTCTGCGAGACGAAGGTTGTTTCGATTCCGAAGCGCGGCATGATGTTGCCGAGCAACTGGATGGTGGAACCAAACAAGGAGCTAGACGCAACAATGTGGTCACCCGTGCTGAGGTTAGCCATAATCAGCGAGGTTATAGCCGCCATGCCACTGGCCGTTGCGATGCAAGCTTCAGCACCCTCCAGTGCAGCCAGACGCTCTTCAAACAGCGTAACGCTCGGATTAGTGAAGCGGGCGTAAACATTGCCCTCCTCATCCCCCGAGAAGCGAGCAGCAGCCTGTGCGGCATTGTCAAAGACAAAGCTCGAAGTCAGGTAGAGCGCTTCACTGTGTTCATTATGGGCAGAACGATTCATGCCCGTACGAACAGCCAGCGTTTCCGGGGCCAGGCCCTCTGGGAGTTTCTTGCTTTTGCTCATAAATCTCTGGCTTATTCCTGACCCGGACGACGCACAAACATTTCGATCTGCTGTGCGGCGTTACTGCCTTCATCATCTTCTTCGTTAGCGTTCTGTGGCGTCGCCGGCTTTTGCGTGCGTGATCGTTCGACTGCATCCAGATAGGCGGCGTCGACATCACCGGTAATGTAGTTACCGGTAAAGCAGGAGTCATCAAAACCTGCAATACGCGGATTGCAGGCACGCACTGATTCTTCCAGCGCGGTCAGATCCTGATAGATCAATTCGTCTGCGCCAATCAGCGCTGCAATTTGTGCGTCGGTACGACCAGTGGCAATCAGTTCACCACGCGTTGGCATATCAATGCCATACACGTTAGGGAAACGCACCGGTGGCGATGCCGAAGCAAAGTAGACCTTTTTGGCGCCTGCGGCTCGTGCCATTTCGACGATCTCATGGCTGGTGGTGCCGCGCACGATGGAGTCATCGACCAGCATCACATTCTTACCAGCAAATTCCTGCGCAACGGTGTTGAGCTTTTGGCGTACCGATTTCTTACGGGTCGATTGACCCGGCATAATAAAGGTGCGACCAATGTAACGGTTCTTCACAAAACCTTCGCGGAATGGAATACCAAGTTCCTGTGCCATTTGGAGTGCAGCTGGACGCGATGAGTCAGGAATCGGAATAACGACATCGATCTCAGACGGATCAATAATCGTCCGCACTTTGTTGGCCAGTGCTTCACCCATACGCAGGCGTGTTTCGTAGACCGATACATCATCCAGCATTGAATCCGGACGGGCCAGATAAACGTATTCAAACAGACAAGGTGAGAGCGAGTGCTTTTCGGCACACTGTTCACGCACCATGTTGCATGCGAGATCTACGTAGACAGCCTCACCCGGCGCTACATCGTCAACACGTTCGAAACCTAGCGTATCGAGCGGGACAGATTCAGAGGCCAGCATCCATTCGGTACCCGTTGGTGTTTCATTCTTACCCAACACCAGCGGGCGAATACCAAACGGATCACGGAATGCAAGCAAACCATAACCGGCAATCATAACCACCACGGCATAGGCACCACGCACACGCTTGTGCACGCCACGTACGGCCTTGAAGATGGCTTCCTGATCCAGCACAGTCCCCCGTGCCGCACGTTGCAGCTCGTGGGCCAGCACGTTAAGCAGCACTTCGGAATCAGAGTTGGTGTTGATGTGACGTAGATCAAGCTTGAAGAGCTGTTGCTTCAGTTCTTCGGCATTGGTCAGGTTACCGTTATGCGCCAGCATTAGACCGAATGGTGAGTTCACATAAAACGGTTGTGCTTCCGCAAAGTTGTAGGCCGAACCGGCAGTCGGATAACGACAGTGAGCGATACCCCAGTTACCTGGCAAGGCGCGCATATTGCGCGTACGGAACACATCACGCACCAGGCCTGGGCCTTTATGCATGTGAAAAGTGCTGCCTTCCGCTGTAGATATCCCTGCCGCATCCTGACCGCGGTGTTGTAACACCATCAGCCCGTCATAGAGCAACTGATTCACTGGAGAGGTTGCAACGACGCCAATAATCCCGCACATGGTTAGTCTCGATTACTTGATAAGAAGAAGTTGGGGCGCCAGCTGCGGCGCCATCTGGTTGATCGTGTCGGCAAAAGCAATATGCTTGGCCAGATCATCGGGCAACCAGGGCTTGATATACGACACACCCTGTTCAGTGAGCGGCGCGAGTCGCGCCTGCTTCCACCAGGCTTCTTCAGGCAGATGGGTCATACCGCCAATCGCCACCAGAAGCAGAATCAGTAATACACCACGGGCAGCACCAAAGGCCATGCCCAATGTACGATCAAAAAACCCCAGGCCAATAGCGTGAATGGTTTTTCGAACCAGCGCCCGGAAAATCGAAACCGCCAGAATAGATGCGATAAAGAGCAGAATCCAGCCACCGGCAATTTGCCAGAAAGACACGGTGAGATATGGCGACAGGAGTTTTGTGCCCACCTGCTCTCCCCACTCACGCGCCACTAGAAATGCAATGACCCAAGCACCCAACGACATGACTTCACTCACCATGCCACGCCAGGCACCAAGCAGCACCGAGGCGACGAGGATTGCGATCACAGCGTAATCGAAACCGGTCATATCACCCAAGGCGCCCGGTTAGGAAACGAATCATTTTTTAACGACGAGGCCGTTCAAACCGGCCTTGGTAATTTTGCCAAGCGCTTTATCAGCGGCTTCCTTGCTCGGGAAAGGCCCTGCTTTAACGCGGGTCTTACCTGCTAGGTTGCCCGTAGCGGCTTCTGTCCAGCTGCTGATTCCCTGCCCATTCAGTTTACTGCGCACCTGTTTGACGTTATCAGCATCAGCAAATACACCTACCTGGATGTAGTACTGACCGGCCTGAACTGGCTCTTTAGCGTCTTTGGCGTCTTTTTTGGCTTCAGCTGGCTTTTTGTCGAGAGGTTTGTCTGCCGGCTTTTCTACAGCCTTCTTCTCAACCGGTTTTTCAGCAGGCTTCTCAGCAGACTTCTCTACTGGTTTAGCGGCTGCCGTTTTGACATCTGCTGCATCGGCAATCACTACAGGTTTTGCATCAACCTGAGCGGGTGTTACCGCAACAGGTGGTGTGCTAGGGTTAACAGCTTCAGCGGGCTTAGCGTCAGTTGTTACTTCTTTAATCACACCGGGAGCAGCTGGCGCGGCACTGGCCGGCACGGCTTCGGGCGGAGGCACGACAACTGGAGCGGCCGCTGCCTGTTTTTCTGCTTCAGTGATGATGCGGAAGTCATTCAGTTGTGGCGGCGGCGTGTTATCCATCACCATCGGGAGCACCGCGGCTACGATGACGACAAAGAAAACGGCCCCCACCAGACGGCGACGGGCGCGTCTTTTAAGGTCCAACTGGCTATCTGATTCTGAAGTGTCTGGCTTCATGCCGCTCTGCCCAGGTCCCGCAGGACATCAGCTACTGTGAGGAAAGAACCGAAGGCGACAATTCTATCACTCTCGGTGGCGTTTTTTCGTGCTGCAGCATAAGCACTTCGGGGATTTTCGAAGCTTTCGATCTGTTTGTCTTTGACACCCAGATTCAGAAGAATTTCCCGGATCTGCCCTACCGTGGCCGAGCGCGGATTATCAAGTGGCGTGAGATACCAGTGGGTCATCGCTTTAATCAGGGGGGTTAATACGCCGGCCATGTCTTTGTCAGCCATCATGCCAATCACACCATGCTGGGCCTGGGCAAAGGGCAAATGCCCCAGATTATTAGCCAGCACGCGGGCAGCGTCAGGATTATGCGCTACATCGAGCACTAGATCCGGCGGCCCGGGAATCACCTGAAAGCGTCCGGCCAATTCGGTTTCCAACAAACCACGGCGCACTGCACCCATGGCCACAGGTAGTCGATCCTGTAGACATTCGATAGCTGTCATAGCGGTTGCGGCATTGAGCAGCTGGATTTTGCCGCGCAAACCGGGGTAAGCCAGGCCGCCCCGCCGTTGCATATCCTCAGGCTTGGTACCCGGCTGGCGGAGCCAGTATCGCCATTGAATACTTGGCAAACCCTCTTCACCCGGCAATGGTTCGAAGCCGTAGGCCTCACCAACCAGATAAACTTTCGCACCAATTTCTGCCAAACTTTTCAGGGCTGGCAAAGGCATATCGGGCGCCGCTACAACAACCGGTTTCCCTGGTCGGGCAATACCAATCTTTTCCAGGGCAATCGCTTCGAGGGTATCGCCCAGGTAATCCTGATGATCAAGGGCAATACCCGTGATCACAGCGACATCCGGTTCGTAAATGTTGACGGCATCCAATCGGCCACCAAGACCGACCTCCAGCACCAGAGCTTCTACGCCTGCGGCCAAAAAGACCTGAATGGCAGCCAATGTGGTGAATTCGAAATAAGTGAGCGTTTCGCCAGCAGCAATACGGGCAGTTTCTACCTGTTCGAAGGCAGCGATTAAGTCAGCATCTGGAGCCGATTGCCCGTTGATGCGGATACGCTCACTGAAATGAATCAGGTGTGGACTGGTGTAAGTGCCTACCTTATAACCGGCACGGTCCAGCATATTGGACAGGTAAGCCACAACCGAGCCCTTACCATTAGTCCCTGCGACAGTGAACACTGGCGCACCCGAGGCCTCCAGTTTTACCGCTTGGTCAAGTTGCTGACTGACTTTGGCAACTCGTTCCAAACCAAGTTCTATGCCGGCAACCCCACGGGGATGCATGGCCTCAATGTGGGCCAGCCACTGATCCAGAGTTTGCATGGTGTTCCGAGAGACAGCTTCAGGAGCTAACCGGTTCCTTACGCAGAATACGCAACAGACCCGATAGCTCATCCCGCATTGATTTACGATCAACGATCATGTCGATAGCACCCTTGTCGAGCAGGAACTCGGCGCGTTGAAAGCCTTCTGGCAATTTCTCGCGCACCGTTTGTTCAATGACGCGAGGGCCAGCGAAGCCAACCAATGCATTGGGTTCGGCAATTACTACGTCACCCACAAAAGCAAAGGAAGCAGAGACGCCGCCCATAGTAGGGTCTGTCAACACGGTGATAAACGGCAGGCCATGGCGTGCGAGTTCTGAAATCGATGCCGTGGTCTTGGCCATCTGCATGAGCGAGAAGAGGCCTTCCTGCATACGCGCACCGCCAGAAGCTGTAATGCAAACAAAACCGCATTTGTTTTCAATCGCTGCACGGACACCGCGCACAAAGCGCTCGCCCAGCACCGAGCCCATGGAACCGCCCATAAATTCGAATTCGAAACAGGCGACAACTGCCGGTTCGGCTTCAATTGTCCCTTGCATCACCACCAGCGAATCAGTTTCGTTGGTCTGTTTCTGGGCTTCTTCAACACGCACCGGATATGGACGGCTATCAACAAACTTAAGCGCATCTTTCGGGCGGACTTCAGCGCCAATTTCCACGCGGCCGTGCGCATCCAGCAGCATGTCCAGACGGGCACGGGCTTTTACACGGTGATGATGGTTACACTTCGGGCAGACCTGCATATTGGCTTCAAGATCTGCCGCGTAAAGCACCGCTTCACAATTGGGGCACTTGCACCACAGGCCTTCTGGCAGCGTGCTCTTACGCTGCCCATCCGCACGTTTGATCTTCGGAGGTAGCAGTTTGTTAACCCAGTTCATCGCGTGCTCCTAATAGCGTTAATTACTTGTGGCCGGCGGCTTTGTCGACGCCGGCACGAATATCTTTCATCACCGACAGCAAAGCCGTACGTGCCTGATCCAGCGGCACCTCGGTTATTGCATCGATCAGGCGACTGCCTACGACAACCGCATCGGCCATGCCGGCCAAGCGCTCAGCCGTACTGGCATCGCGGATACCAAAACCGACGCCGACCGGAAGCCCGGTTTTAGCGCGGATTTGCGGAATACGCTGTGACACTTCGTGCAGGTCCAGATGACCGGCACCAGTCACGCCCTTCAGGGAGACATAGTACAGATAACCACTGGCAACCTTGGCTACCGCCGCGATACGCGCTTCGGTAGATGTCGGGGCCAACAGGTAGATCGGGTCCATATCGACTGCACGTAACTGTTTGGCGAACTCGTCAGATTCTTCGGGTGGATAATCAACCACCAACACGCCATCGACACCCGCTGATTTAGCAACTGCAACAAAAGCGGCCTGACCGATACATTCAATCGGGTTAGCGTAGCCCATGAGCACGATCGGCGTTGTCTGATCTTTCTTACGGAACTCGGTGACCATGGTTAGCGTCTGATGCAGTCCAACACCTTGGGCAATGGCTCGCTCAGCAGCGCGCTGAATGACAGGGCCATCAGCCATCGGGTCTGAGAACGGCACCCCGAGTTCGATCACATCTGCCCCACCTTCAACCAGGGCGTGCATCAGATCTACGGTTAGAGCGGGTGAAGGATCACCCGCCATAATGTAAGGGATAAGGCCCTTTTTACCCTGCTTGGCAAGGGCGTCAAATGTGTCTGTAATACGACCCATTACTTGGACTCCGTGTTGCTGTCATTAACCTGCATGCCGGCTTTAGCAAAGGCCGTACGGCAGCTCTGACGACAGTAAAACTCCATGCCGCTCGCTTCAGAGACGATATGCAAATCTTTGTCACCACGGCCTGATAGATTGACCAGTAGGATTTTGTCTTTCGGTAGCGTCGGTGCCAGTTTCGCGGCATAAGCCAGTGCACGGCTCGACTCCAGCGCTGGGATGATGCCTTCGATACGACACAGGTCGTGGAAGGCCTGCAGGGCTTCTTTATCGGTCGCGCCCACATATTCGGCACGGCCACTATCTTTAAGCCACGCGTGTTCCGGGCCGACACCCGGGTAATCCAGACCAGCCGATACCGAGTGAGTTTCTATGATCTGGCCATTGTCATCCTGCAGCAGATAGGTGCGATTACCGTGCAGCACACCCGGCTTGCCGAGCTGCAGCGAGGCTGCATGGCGTTCAGTATCCAGGCCATCACCGGCAGCTTCAACGCCAATCAGCTTGACGCTTTCATGTGGAATGAAATCGTAAAAGATGCCCATGGCGTTAGACCCACCGCCAACACAGGCGATAACGGCATCTGGCATACGCCCCACCATGTCCGGCATCTGCTTGACGCATTCTTTGCCAACCACTGAATTGAAATCACGCACCATCATCGGATACGGGTGCGGACCAGCCACTGTGCCGATGATGTAGAAAGTATCTTCAACGTTGGTGACCCAGTCACGCATCGCTTCGTTGAGCGCATCTTTGAGCGTACGCGAACCGCTCTCGACAGGCACGACTTCAGCGCCCAGCAGTTTCATGCGGTAGACGTTTGCCGATTGACGACCGACGTCTTCGGCGCCCATGTACACGACGCACTTCATCCCAAAGCGGGCGGCAACGGTTGCCGAGGCAACGCCGTGCTGTCCCGCACCGGTTTCAGCGATAACGCGCTTCTTACCCATACGGTTTGCCAGCAAGGCCTGGCCGATGGTGTTGTTGATCTTGTGAGCACCGGTGTGATTGAGGTCTTCGCGTTTCAGGTAGATCTGCGCGCCACCAAGAATCTCACTCCAGCGACGGGCGTGATAAATCGGGCTTGGGCGGCCTACGAAATGCTTCAGCTCACTCTGAAATTCGGCGATGAAGGCCGGGTCGCGGCTGTAGTGGTCATAGGCATGCTTGAGTTCTTCAAGCGCTGCCACCAAAGTCTCCGAGACAAAGGAGCCACCATAAGGACCGAAGTGACCGCGGGCATCTGGCAAATCGTAGGGTTTCATGGAGCGGATTTCCTGACTGCGAAAGAGGCGATAAAGCTAAACAATCTACTGCGGGCTGCTGACATCAGGCGCCGTGAACGGCCGTGACGAAAGCTCGAATTTTGTCGGCATCTTTAATGCCTTTGGCGCTTTCCACCCCGGAAGACACATCAACTGCCACGGGTCGAACCTGACGGATGGCCTCGGCCACGTTGTCCGGATTCAAACCGCCGGAGAGAATTACCGGCAATGGGCAGCTAGACGGCACCAGCGACCAGTCAAACGACTCACCGCTACCACCATAAGTTGGGGTCCAGGTGTCGAGCAATAGGGCACGTGCCGAAGGGAATTGCGTAGCGAATTCTAACAGATCGACCCCAGGTCGGACCCGGGCAGCGCGCAGGTAAGGCAAGCCAAAGCCTTCGCACTGCTCAAGAGTCTCATCTCCATGAAATTGCAGGAGATTTAGGGGGACTTGTTCGATCACCCGGTGCACTTCCGCACGGGAGGCATTCACAAAGAGTCCTACCACCGTAACAAAGGGTGGAATCTCACGACAAAGGGCGGCAGCCTCTTCAATAGTGACGTGACGTGGGCTATCGGCATAAAACACCAGGCCGATGGCGTCGACCCCTGCCGCAACGGCAGCTCGCACGTCTTCTGCACGAGTCAGACCACAAACTTTGATACGGGGATGTGCACGTAGCGTCATGGGTTAGCAAGAATCAGAAGTTGAAAATCTGGAGCGGATTGCCGGATTGCGTTTCAGCAGGCAAACCCCATTCTGCATCATAATCGACCGCGGTCAGATAAAGACCATCCGGCATAAAGGTCGGCGGTGCCAGTGTTCGGTCTTTTTGAGCCAGCAAGTGCGTCATTAGACTCACTGGTTCGGTGCCTTTACCCACATAAACCAGCGCGCCAACCAGATTGCGGATCATATGTTGCAAAAAGGCGTTAGCGGCAAAATCAAAGACCAGCCAGTCGCCCTGACGGCAAACGCGTGATTCACTGAGTGTACGCACCGGGCTATTGGCCTGACATTCAGCCGCGCGGAAAGCACTAAAGTCGTGCGTACCAATAATTGAGGCAGCAGCAACGGCCATCGCATCGACATCCAGCGGACGATGGAACCACCCTGCCCGTCCGGCAAAAATGGCGGCGCGTTCGGGACGGTTAAGCAAAATGTATCGGTAACGACGGCCGGTAGCGCTAAAGCGCGCATGAAAATCCTCACGTACCGGTACTGCCCAACGTACGGCACAGGAAGACGGCAAAAGTGCATTGACACCGCGCACCCAGGCCGAATCGGGGCGATGTACGGGGGTATCAAAATGAATGACCTGACCGGTGGCATGCACGCCGGCATCTGTCCGCCCTGCACAGACCACCTGCACCGGTGCATCAGCAATCTGAGACAGCGCGGCCTCCAAAGCACCCTGCACCGTTGGAAGCGTTGATCCAATCGGACGTCCATCGACAATCTGGGTAGTTGGCCCCTGGGTTTGCCAGCCATGAAAGGCAGCGCCATCGTATTCAATGCCCAGTGCCCAGCGTTGCTTGTTCATAGCGGGTTCCCCAAAAACAGGCAGACCATCGCAGATCCCAACATGACTAGGCCGAGGCTGATGTCCCGCGATGTCAGACCGGTGGCAGTAAGCTCCAGTACTTCAGGTGCGCCCTGTTCTGGCATACCTGATACATCTGCACCGGCTAGTGCCATTACATCCTGCAAATTGCGGGGTTTGGGTGAAGTCTCAAGATAATGAAAGACCAGCAACAAGCGGGCAACGGCCCGCTCGGGCCACTGGCGATTACCCGCCAATGGTTGTAACAATGCCAGGGAACCGGCGGCCAGGCTGCGGTCATCAGTGGTATCAAGCAACAGGCTGACCGCGGCTAGCATGCCAATCAGACGCAACAACTGACTGATGGCCAGTTGGACACCCTCCTCCGTGGGAAACAGCCCCCAATGTGGGAACAGTGCCGTGCCTGGCGTCATAAACAGCGTAACGGCAAAGAGCACCAGAATCAGCAGTCGAACACGACGGACTAATTTGAGAAACCGTGGCCGATGCGTCAGCAAGGTCCAGAGTACTAAGACGCCAGCCACTACCAGACCAATACCCGATTGCAGCACAATGGCTACGGCCAATACTGAAATCAGCTTGAGCGCTGGCGAGAAGCTAACCCCTTGATCTACAGGATGGATAAAGCGACCCGCCGACATGATCAGTGATGGTTGTCCGGCTCTTTATTTTTAGCCGGTGCAGACAGATCAAGATTAATCGATCCCCAATTAACCTTGGGCTGCGGCGTCACACGTGGCCGATCATCCTGCGCGGATTTCTCTGCCTTACCGTGACGCGCGCTTTCGCCAGCACGGCCTAGGCTAACGCCGATCTGCAGCCCGAGCAAAAGGAGCGTCAGACTGCCGACAACCCAGACCCAATCAGGAATATTCATCAATGACTCTCTATAACAACAACGCCCCGCCTAACCATAAAGTCAGACGGGGCGCCCGCTTAAGTATTTAAGCTTCTACCAAAATTCTCAACATGCGACGCAGTGGCTCAGCAGCACCCCACAGCAACTGGTCACCACAGGTAAATGCCGCCAGGTAATCCGGACCCATGGCCATCTTGTGCAGACGACCCACAGGCACCGTCAAGGTGCCGGTAACGGCTGCCGGGGTCAGGTCACGTTCGCTAATCTCACGTTCGTTCGGCACAACCTTGACCCACTGATTAGCCTTGGCGATGATGTCGGAGACTTCATCCAGGGGCACATCTTTCTTGAGCTTGATAGTCAGTGCCTGCGAGTGGCAACGCATGGCACCAATACGGACACAGAGGCCATCGATCGGAATCGAGCCCGCTGAACGGAAAGCCGGGTTACCCAGAATCTTGTTGCACTCGGCGCCGCCCTTCCACTCTTCCTTCGATTGGCCATGCTCAACCGGCACATCAATCCATGGAATCAGCGAACCGGCCAGCGGCGTGTTACGGAAGTTCTTCTTCGGGAAGGCATCCGAACGGATAGTTTCGGCAACCTTACGGTCGATTTCCAGAATAGCCGATGATGGATCAGCCAGCAGATCGGCTACCGATGCATGAATGGCGCCCATCTGGGCAATCAGTTCACGCATATTCTGGGCGCCAGCACCCGAAGCGGCCTGATAGGTCATTGACGAGACCCAGTCAATCAGCTTGTGCTCAAACAGGCCACCCAGGCCCATCAGCATCAGTGAAACCGTACAGTTACCGCCGATCCAGTTCTTGCCACCCTTGGCTAGTGCCGCATCAATGACGTCACGATTTACCGGGTCGAGCACGATCACCGCGTCATCAGCCATGCGCAGTGCCGATGCAGCGTCAATCCAGTGGCCGTTCCAGCCAGCAGCGCGTAGCTTGGGATACACCTCTTTGGTGTAGTCGCCACCCTGACAGGTCAGGATGATGTCCATCTTTTTGAGTGCATCGATATTGCTGGCATCCTGGAGCTTCTCACCGGAAGTGACACCGCCAAATGACGGGGCATTGCCACCCGCATTGGATGTAGAGAAGTACACCGGTTCGATGTGCGCAAAATCCTGCTCTTCCTGCATGCGCTGCATCAGGACCGAGCCCACCATCCCGCGCCAACCGACTAGACCTACGCGTTGCTTTGCCATATGAATTCCTCGATGTGTGACTGTTTTATTGTTGGTGTGAATTACAGCGCTGCCAGTACAGCATCGCCCATTTCTCGGGTGCCCACCTTGCGGGTGCCCTCTTCATAGATATCCGCCGTACGATAACCTTGGGCCAGAACTGTACGTACCGCATTTTCAATACGCACGGCTTCGGCTTCCAGACCAAAAGTGTAGCGCAGGAGCATGGCGGCGGACAGTATCGTTGCCAACGGGTTAGCAACACCCTTGCCGGCGATATCTGGGGCTGAGCCATGACATGGTTCGTACAACCCCTTGTTGTTCTCATCCAGCGAGGCTGATGGCAACATGCCAATCGAGCCCGTGAGCATGGATGCTTCATCCGACAGGATGTCACCGAAAATATTGCCGGTAACCATCACATCAAATTGTTTCGGTGCACGCACCAGTTGCATAGCAGCGTTATCCACCAGCATGTGTGAAAGTTCGACATCTGGATATTCCTTGGCGACTTCGATCACGATATCGCGCCAGAACTGGGTGCACTCCAGGACGTTCATCTTATCGACCGAACACAGCTTCTTGTTGCGCTTCTGGGCGGCGCGGAATGCCACATGAGCGATACGGCGAATTTCGCTTTCGGCGTAAATCATGGTGTTGAAACCCACCATCTGACGACCCCATTCGGTATCACGTTCTTCAATACCGCGTGGCTGACCGAAATAGATATCGCCGGTGAGTTCTCGGACGATCAGGATATCCAGACCGGATACCACTTCCGGTTTGAGCGAAGAGGCATTCGCCAGTTCCGGATACAGAATGGCAGGACGCAGGTTGGCGAATAGATTCAGGTGTTTGCGGATACCGAGCAAGCCTCGCTCTGGGCGCTGTTCGCGTGGCAGGGTATCCCACTTTGGACCACCGACGGCACCAAGGAGTACAGCATCTGCTGCTGCTGCCTTTTCACGGGTCTCTGCCGGATAGGGCTCACCTGTGGCATCGACGGCACAGCCGCCGAGCAGTGCGCAATCAAGTTCAATATCCAGGCCATCCTTCTTAAGCGCTTCAAGGACACGCACGGCTTCGGCCGTAATTTCAGGACCAATGCCGTCACCCGGCAATACGAGAATGTTGCGAGACATAGATCAGTGCTCCGTATGACGACTAATTACTTGTTATACAGCCAGGGTTGCTCGTGGCGACGACGCTCTTCGTAGGCATGAATCGCGTCGGCATGGCGCAGGGTCAGTCCAATATCATCCCAACCATTGATCAGGCATTCTTTACGGCTGGCATCCACATCGAACGGAATAGCTTCACCATCTGGCTTACGGATCACCTGGTTAGGCAGGTCGATCACCAGACGATAACCGGGTGTTGCCAGCGTTTCCATAAACAAACGATCCACCACCGGGGCAGGTAGCACAATCGGGAGGATGCCGTTCTTGAAACAGTTGTTGAAGAAGATGTCGGCAAAAGATTCAGCGACGATGGCGCGGAAACCATAATCCAGCAACGCCCACGGCGCATGCTCACGCGAGCTACCGCAACCGAAGTTTTTGCGCGTTAGCAATACCTGCGCACCCTGAAAGCGCGCATCATTCAACACGAACTGCGGGTTCAACGGACGATTACTCGAATCCTGACCCGGCTGACCCACATCCATGTAGCGCCATTCGTCAAATGCATTAGGGCCGAAACCCGAGCGCTTGATCGATTTTAGGAATTGCTTTGGGATGATGGCATCGGTATCGACGTTAGCACGATCCAATGGTGCAACCAGACCATCCAGCACAACGAACTTATCCATTACAGCACCTCCCGCACATCAACAAAGCGACCAGCAATCGCTGCAGCCGCTGCCATAATTGGGCTTACCAGATGCGTACGGCCCGATGGTCCCTGACGGCCTTCGAAATTACGATTCGATGTCGAAGCGCAACGTTCGCCCGGTGAAAGACGATCGGCATTCATACCCAGACACATCGAGCAACCCGGTTCACGCCATTCGAAACCGGCCGCCTTGAAAATCTTGTCTAGACCCTCTTCTTCGGCCTGGCGTTTGACCAGTCCGGAACCAGGTACAACAAGGGCAAGTTTCACATTCGCAGCCACTGAACGACCACGCACAATAGTGGCAGCTTGACGCAGATCTTCGATACGGGAATTCGTACAGGAGCCGATAAAAATCTTATCGACTGGGACACCGGCGATCGGGGTATTCGGGTTCAAACCCATATAGGCCAGTGCCCGTTCCATCCCTTCGCGACGCACCGGATCCTGCTCTTTAGCCGGATCAGGAATCATTTCGTTAACACCAATCACCATCTCGGGCGAAGTACCCCAGGTGACTTGCGGTTGAATCGTGCGCGCATCAAGTTCAACAACCTTGTCAAACTGCGCACCCTCATCACTATGCAGCGTGCGCCAGTAAGCAACGGCCTTATCCCAGTCGCCACCCTTCGGCGCAAAAGGACGACCCTGTACGTAATTGATGGTGGTGTCATCAGCGGCAACCATACCGGCACGCGCACCCGCTTCGATGGCCATATTACAGATGGTCATACGACCTTCCATCGACAAACCGCGGATAGCACTACCGGCAAATTCGATCGCATAGCCGGTACCACCAGCCGTACCGATCTTGCCGATAATGGCCAGCACGATGTCTTTGGCGCCGACACCCTTACCGAGCGCACCCTCGACGCGGATAAGCATCGATTTTGATTTTTTCGAAACCAGCGTCTGGGTTGCGAGCACGTGTTCGACTTCGGAGGTACCAATACCAAAGGCCAGCGCGGCAAAGGCACCATGCGTCGAGGTATGTGAGTCACCACAGACGACCGTCATGCCTGGCAAGGTAGCGCCCTGCTCTGGCCCGACCACATGGACGATGCCCTGACGCACATCCTTGAATGGAAAATAAGCCAGCGCGCCGTTTGCGCGAATGTTGCTATCCAGGGTGTCGACCTGAAGACGGGCAATTTCGTCATCGATACAGGCCGTGCCTTCAGCTTTCGCCCAGCCATCCGTTGGGGTGTTGTGGTCGACCGTGGCAACCACGGAGTCAATACGCCAGGCTTTGCGATTAGCCAGCTTGAGGCCTTCAAAAGCCTGCGGACTAGTAACTTCGTGTACCAGATGACGATCGATGTAGATCAGCGCGGTGCCGTCTTCTTCCTGACGGACAACGTGGTTTTCCCACAATTTATCGTAGAGTGTTTTTGCCATGACGAATTCCGTAGATGCAATGCCGTACCAAGCACGGCCCAGAACCGGAAATTATCGCACAAGGGGCTCGCTGTTTGGGGCTTCCGACATCACTGGCATGCCCTTGGCAATAAAATACCAACCCGCCAGGGCAAAGATAGAACCCAGCGTGAACGCCCACCCTGCACCGAGGGGCTCCCAGACCAGGCCGCTGATGATGCCGCCAAATAGCCCGCCGCCGCCAAAGGAGAGGCTGGAATACAAGGCCTGCCCGCGTGCATGAATATGACTGGGAAACCATTGGTTAACCGCCGCAATTGCCGCTGCGTGATGTACGCCAAAAGTCAGACCGTGCATGGCCTGAGCAATAAGGAGCAACATTAGGGATTCCCCACCCCAGCCGATCATTAAGAAGCGAACAATCGCCACAGCATAGGTGGCTAGCAGAAGCACGCGCAAGCTATAGCGTTTCATCAGTGGTGCCATCAGCATAAATAAGCCGATTTCAACCACAACACCCAGCGACCAGAGCAAACCGATCATGCCTTTGCTGTAACCCAAAGCATCCAGATGAATGGAATAAAAGACGTAATACACCCCATGCGCAGATGACATGAGAAAACAAGCAAGCAAAAGCATCCATACGCGGCGTTCACGCATCACCGAACCCAACGATGCCAGTGCCTGATCAGCGGCTTCAGCAGCGCCGCTACGGGGAATAGGCAGTCCCTCTGGCAACTTGAAGGCCATGATCAGAATACCGATCAGCACCACAAATACCATGGCCGGCACATCGCTGATGGGCAGTTCATCAAGCAATGCCCCGCCGAGCAAGACAGCCACAATAAAGCCCACCGAACCCCAGACCCGGATCTGGCTATAGCGCTGATGTTGCTGGCCCAGATGTGCGAAGGTAAGACTTTCAACCAATGGCAACGAGGCACTCCAGAAAAACGCCATCAGCGTCATCGGAATAAACATCAGCAGAAAATGGTCAGTAAGAAAAAAGCCTGTAAAACCGATACATGCACATAAGGCCGAAAGCCGGATGATGTCGACACGACGCCCACGCTTATCGGCCAACCAGCCCCAGAAGGTTGGCGCTACCAGGCGCATGAGCTGCATCTGTGACATTAACAAAGCAATGTCGGCAGCACTAAAGCTCAGGCCTTGCAGGTAAAGCGTGAAGTATGGGGAAAACACGCCGATGAAGGCGAAATAAAAAAAGTAATAGAGCGATAGCCGCCAGTATGGAAGCGGCGCGCCTGTCATCGGAATAACTGCTTTTGAATTAACGGACAGCGGGTGCTTCAGGCATCCGGAGCAGAAGCAGGCACATGCGGCAGACCCGAATCCACATCACCACACTGGGCACGGTGGCGGAGTGCGTGATCCATCAGCACAATCGCCATCATCGATTCGGCAATGGGTGTCGCGCGAATAGCAACGCACGGGTCATGGCGGCCAAAGGTCTCAACCATCACTTCTTCGTTACGGATATTGATACTGCGGCGTGGCGTACGAATGCTGGAGGTAGGCTTGATGGCAATGCGCGCCACAATGTCCTGACCCGTGGTAATGCCGCCGAGCACGCCACCGGCGTTATTACTCAGAAACCCCTGCGGTGTAATTTCGTCACCGTGTTCAGTGCCTCGTTGCGCAATCGAATCGAAACCGGCACCGATCTCTACACCCTTGACGGCATTAATACCCATGAGGGCGTGCGCCAGATCTGCATCAAAGCGGTCATACACCGGCTCACCCCAACCTGCAGGGACGCCGCGGGCAGCAACCGTAATGCCGCCACCCACCGAGTCGCCATCTTTACGCAGATCATCCATATACGCTTCAAGCTGAGGCACGATGCCATTGTTAGGAGCAAAGAACGGGTTATCGCGGATATCGTTTGCTGACACGAAAGGAATTTCGATCGGACCGAGTTGATCCATCCAGCCCTGAATAGTGATACCGAAACGCTCAAACAGCCATTTGCGGGCAATCGCTCCCGCGGCTACGCGCACTGCTGTTTCACGGGCCGATGAACGACCACCCCCCCGGTAATCCCGGATGCCGTATTTCTGCCAATAGGTGTAATCGGCATGCCCCGGACGGAACTGCTCCGAAATATTGCCGTAGTCTTTACTGCGCTGATCCTGATTGCGGATCAATAAACCAATCGGCGCGCCCGTTGTTTTCCCTTCGAAGACACCGGACAGTATTTCAACCGCGTCAGGCTCACGACGTTGAGTGACATGTCGCGACGTACCGGGCTTACGGCGGTCGAGTTCTGTCTGGATGTCGGCTTCGCAAATCGCCAGCCCTGGAGGGCAGCCATCAACCACACAGCCAATCGCCGGCCCGTGTGATTCGCCAAATGAAGTAACCGTGAACAGTGTGCCGATGGTATTGCCGGACATAGGGTCTAATTTTCTGAAAAAATATGTAGCGTTTTGAGTGATTAAGCACCCGAATTGCCTCAAATTCTAGCATGCACTGGCCTGCTTCCCTGTGCCGGCAAGGCTTCTGATGTGCTGCCATGCAACAAACATATGAACGGTGCGCCCGGCACGCCTATGAGAAATCGGAAGCCGCAGATCTACCCTGTTCAAGTGGACAAAATTATTTTCAGACAGACAAATCAAGGGCTTCCGAGCAGCTCACCGCGCAAGCCCTTGATAGGCCTCACTTTGCACAAAAACACTATATCTAGTGAAAAGTTTGTAGTTGGGCACTAGATGTAGTAAATTTCAGTCATCGAATTTTATTTGCCCACCCCGCATAGTCAACTATTACGGAAAACAACATGACCACCGAAACCAACACCCTGCAGTCAGCCGCTACCGCACGCGCCGACCTACCTCCTCAGGAAATCTGCGCAGAGGTTCTGGTAGAAAAATACGCCAAAGGTAAAGAGCAATCGATCCAGGAAGTTCGTGCGCGTGTCGCACGTGCACTGGCCAAGGTAGAAGACGAGAAAAACCGTACCAAGTGGGAAGCCAAGTTTCTGTGGGCTCAAGAAAACGGTTTCATTCCGGCTGGTCGCATCAATTCAGCCGCGGGTACAGATCTGCAAGCGACGCTGATCAACTGCTTTGTGCAGCCTGTAGGCGACTCTGTAGTTGAAACGGTCAATGGTCGTCCGGGTATTTACACCGCGCTGGCTGAAGCGGCTGAAACAATGCGTCGCGGTGGCGGTGTTGGTTACGACTTCTCATCGATCCGCCCGCAGGGCGCCCGCGTTAAGGGGACACACTCACGCGCTTCGGGCCCAGTTTCTTACATGCGCGTATTCGACCGCTCCTGTGAAACCGTGGAATCGGCTGGTGCACGTCGTGGCGCCCAGATGGGTGTGATGCGTTGCGACCATCCGGATATCGAGCTGTTTATTCACGCTAAAGACAAGGGTGATCTGACCAACTTCAACATCTCGATCGGTGTGACTGACCCGTTCATGATGGCCGTTGAAGCTGACGATAACGTCGAACTGGTACATATCGCTGAGCCTAATGAAGACATCCTGGCCGAAGGCGCTTACCAGCGCGAAGACGGCATGTGGGTCTACCGCAAGGTCCGCGCTCGTGACCTGTGGGATCAAGTAATGCAGTCAACTTACGATCACGCTGAACCAGGCATTCTTTTCCTGGATCGTATGAATAAGGACAACAACCTCAACTACTGCGAACTGATCGAAGCCACTAACCCCTGTGCTGAACAGCCCCTGCCACCGTACGGCTGCTGCTGCCTAGGCTCCATCGACCTCACCCATTTCGTGAAGGATCCGTTTGGCGAGAAGGCCGAGTTTGATTTCGCAGCCTTCGGTGAAGTGGTCAAGGTCTCGACACGCATGCTGGATAACGTGCTCGATGCGACCCACTGGCCGCTAACTAACCAGCAACAGGAAGCCATGAACAAGCGCCGTGTTGGCCTTGGTTTTACGGGTCTGGGTGATGCCTTGTACATGCTCAAGCTGCGCTACGACTCGAAAGAGGCACTGGCAATGGCCTCGAAGATTTCGGAATTCATGCGCGATACCGCCTATCTGACATCAGTAGATCTGGCCAAAGAGCGCGGTGCATTCCCGCTCTTCAACGCAGAGCTGTATCTGTCGGGTGGCAATTTTGCATCGCGTCTGTCCAATGACGTCAAAGCAGAAATTCGCAAGCATGGTCTGCGTAACTCGCACCTGCTATCGATCGCGCCGACCGGCACCATCTCGCTGGCTTTTGCCGACAACGCCTCGAATGGTATTGAACCGGCCTTCTCTTGGACATACACCCGCAAGAAGCGCATGGCTGATGGCACCATCAAAGAATACGCCGTAGAAGACCACGCTTGGCGCCTGTACCGTCACCTGGGTGGTGATGTGAGCAATCTGCCGGATTACTTTGTCACTGCACTGGAATTGTCGGCCGAAGCCCACAAAGATATGGTGGCAGCTGTTGCACCATACATCGATACATCGATCTCGAAGACGGTAAACGTCCCGGGCGACTACCCGTACGAGAACTTCCAGGATCTGTACATGCAAGCCTGGAAGGCCGGCCTGAAGGGTCTGGCCACGTACCGCCCGAACAGCGTGCTGGGTTCGGTTCTGTCGGTTGACACACCTAAACAGGAAGAAGAGAAGAAACAACCTCAGGACTTTGTGACCAGCGACGCCAACCGTCGTCTGCATATCAAGGATCTACCAGCACCAGTACTGTCTTCCCTGCGCTGGCCAAACCGCCCTAACCTCCCCGAAGGCAACCTGGCCTGGACTTACATGATTGACGGTCCGTTCGGCAAGTTCGCTCTCTTCGTCGGTCACGTCGAGCAGGAAGCCAAGAACTGGCCATTCGAAGTCTGGGTCAACGGTCCGGATCAACCGCGCGGCCTGGGTGCTGTCGCCAAGACCCTGTCGATGGACATGCGTGCCAACGACCCGGCCTGGCTGAAGCTGAAACTGGATTCGCTGTCGAATACGCCATCTGCCGGTGAGTCTTTCGACATGGCCTTCCCACCCAATGGCGAGCGTCAGCTCATGTCCTCGTCTGTCTCGGCATTCGCCCAACTGGTGCGTTTCCGTGTCGAGCAACTGGGCTGGTTCAAGCAGGATCTGCCAACCCCGGTGTTCGATGCCCTGATGAGCGCCAAAGAGCCAAAGACCGGTACCGATGGCACCCTGTCATGGACTGTCGACATCTATAACCCGAACACCGGTGAAGACTTCGTGCTCGGCCTGAAGGAAATCACCCTACCGGATGGTGTCAGCCGCCCATACTCGATGTGGTTGTCAGGCAACTACCCACGTGCCCTGGACGGTCTGTCCAAGCTACTATCGACCGATATGCGCGTCATTGATCCGGCCTGGATCGGCATGAAGCTGCGCAAGTTGCTGGACTACCCGGAACCGCTAGGCGATATGCTGGCCTTCGTACCGGGTTCACGTAAACAACAAACTTATCCTTCGACCATTTCTTACCTGGCCCATCTGATCCTGCATCGCTACAACATGCTCGGCATTCTCGACGAGAATGGCTTTCCGGTGAAGCAAATGGGTATCCTGCAAGCCCCGACGGAAGAAGGCGCAGTAAAGCCTGTTCAAGGCAAGCTGTGCAGTGAATGTGGCAACACCACGATGATCCGTAAGGATGGTTGTGACTTCTGTACCGCCTGTGGTGCAGTAGGTACCTGCGGCTAAGCTTTAAGCAAAGCCCAATAAAAAGCCCCGGAGGTCAAACTCCGGGGCTTTTTATTCACTGCTACTTGAGTTATTTAAGCGCACACACTGTCTGCATGATCTTGGCATCCAGCGAGTTCTTCTCTGGTGTAATCATCGGCGCTTCTGAAACAGTCGGTGTGTAGTTATAGACCACCTTACCAGAACCATCTGTCAGAGTTACGCCGGTAAGCGCTTGACGCTTGGCCTTACAGTCCGCCAGGAAGGTGTTGCTGGCCTTGTTGTATATGGCGTTATTCGGAGCCGTCATGCGTGTGGTGTATATCGTTTGCACCGTGAATGCCGTCTTACCGTTCGACTGGACAATGCTGTCGGTGTCCAACGCATAGCTGGCATTATTTTCTGTGGCTATGTTGCGCAAGGTTTCCGCTTGGGCAACACCTACTGATAATGATGCGGCAATCGTCATTAGGGTAAATACTGTGCGTTTCATAAACGTCTCCTAGTTTTAGCTACATCGCCAATCTAACAGAATTCGAGCAACAAAAAACCCGCCGGTCTTACGAGCGGCGGGTTTCTCTGAAGCTTAGATCAACTTAGACGTTGACAGTGTCTGCCACGTCCTTGAACTCTTTGATCTGATCAAAGTTCATGTAGCGGTAGATCTTGTCTGCATCTTTGCTGATAACGCCCTGATGTTCCATGTACTCAGCCGGGGTCGGAATCTTGCCCAGCAGTGCACAAACGGAAGCCAGCTCGGCCGAACCCAGATACACGCGGGTGTCGATACCCAGGCGATTCGGGAAGTTACGGGTCGAGGTCGACATGGCGGTCGAACCCTTGCGGATCTGTGCCTGGTTACCCATACACAGCGAGCAACCCGGCATTTCCATGCGGGCACCGGTACGACCCAGAATGCCGTAATGGCCTTCTTCGGTCAGTACGTGCTGATCCATCTTGGTCGGTGGTGCGATCCACAGGCGAACCGGGATATCGGTCTTGCCTTCGAGCAGCTTGGAAGCGGCACGGAAGTGACCAATGTTGGTCATACACGAACCCACGAATACTTCGTCGATCTTGTCGCCAGCGACTTCAGATAGCAGCTTCACGTCATCCGGATCGTTCGGGCAGGCCACGATCGGTTCTTTGATCTGGTCCATGTCGATTTCGATAACGGCAGCGTAGTCTGCATCGGCGTCGCCCTTGAGCAGCTTAGGATCAGCGATCCAGGCTTCCATGGCCTTGATACGACGTTCCAGCGTACGCTTGTCCTGGTAACCATTGGCGATCATCCACTTCATCAGTGTGATGTTCGAACGCAGGTATTCGGCGATTGGCTCTGGATTAAGCTGGATGGCACAAGCAGCGGCCGAACGCTCAGCAGCAGCATCAGACAGTTCGAATGCTTGTTCAACCTTCAGATCTGGCAGACCTTCGATTTCGAGAATGCGGCCAGAGAAAATGTTCTTCTTGCCCTTCTTCTCAACGGTCAGCAGGCCTTGCTTGATAGCAGCCAGCGGAATGGCGTTAACCATGTCACGCAGGGTGATACCAGGTTGTAGCTTGCCCTTGAAGCGAACCAGTACCGATTCAGGCATATCGAGTGGCATAACGCCAGTGGCAGCCGCAAAGGCAACCAGGCCCGAACCCGCCGGGAACGAAATACCAATCGGGAAACGTGTGTGCGAGTCACCACCGGTACCAACGGTATCCGGCAGCAGCAGACGGTTCAGCCACGAGTGGATCACGCCATCACCCGGACGCAGCGCAACGCCACCACGGGTTTCAATGAATGGTGGCAGTTCGTGGTGCATCTTCACGTCCACTGGCTTTGGATAAGCCGCGGTGTGACAGAACGATTGCATGACCATATCAGCCGAGAAGCCCAGGCAAGCCAGATCCTTCAGCTCGTCACGGGTCATTGGGCCGGTGGTATCTTGCGAACCCACGGTCGTCATCTTCGGCTCACAGTAAGTGCCCGGACGAACGCCCTTGCCTTCTGGCAGACCACAGGCGCGACCGACCATCTTCTGGGCCAGCGAGAAGCCCTTGCCGGAATCGACAGGATCTTGCGGCAGACGGAACAGGGTCGAGACTGGTAGACCCAATGCTTCACGGGCCTTAGTCGTCAGGCCACGGCCAATGATCAGCGGAATACGACCGCCAGCACGAACTTCGTCCAGAATCACTGGTGTCTTCAGCTGCGACTCGGCAATCACTTGACCATTCTTCAGGGCAGTAACCTTAGCGGTAGCGTGATCAACCTTCAGTTCGATCTCGTCGCCCATATCCATCTGGTTGACGTCGATTTCGATAGGCAGTGCGCCAGCATCTTCCATGGTGTTAAAGAAGATCGGTGCGATCTTCGAACCCAGACAGACGCCACCGAAACGCTTGTTCGGCACGAAAGGAATATCTTCACCAGTAAACCACAGCACTGAGTTAGTGGCTGATTTACGCGACGAACCTGTACCGACCACGTCACCGACGTAAGCAATCTGGTTACCCTTCTTGGCCAGACCTTCGATCTGCTTCAGCGGACCACGGCTACCCGGCTCATCCGCATCAATACCCGGACGTGGGTTCTTAAGCATGGCCAGGGCGTGCAGTGGAATATCCGGACGCGACCAGGCATCTGGTGCTGGCGACAGGTCATCGGTATTCGTTTCACCGGTAACTTTAAGAACGGTCAGCTTTTGCGAAGCCGGTACTTCTGGACGCGAGGTGAACCATTCGCCGTCTGCCCATGACTGGAGCACAGCCTTGGCATTGGCATTGCCCTTGTCGGCCAGTTCCTTCACGTCGTGGAAGAAATCAAATACCAGCAGGGTCTTCTTCAGGCCTTCGGCAGCAGCGGCGCCACATTCGGCATCGCCCAGCAGGTCAATCAGCGGCTTAACGTTGTAACCGCCGAGCATCGTGCCCAGCAGTTCAGTGGCGCGAACGCGCGAGATCAAGCCACACGACTCTTGACCCTTAGCCACTTTGGCCAGAAATTCGGCTTTAACGCCGGCGGCATCATCCACGCCCGCAGGCACGCGGTAGGTAATGAGCTCAACCAGGAAATCTTCTTCACCCTTAGGCGGATTCTTCAGCAGTTTGACCAGGTCTGCGGTCTGCTGGGCATTGAGTGGCAGCGGGGGGATACCCAGGGCTGCACGCTCGGCAACATGGCTCCGGTAAGCTTCTAGCACGGCGGTTTCCTTTCAAATAACGGAGGAACGACAATTTGTGACCAAATTATCGGGAATTACTGCGTAAACCGAATTTGTAACACAAGCCGAAGCCAGAAGCGAGAGGGTTCTGGCAGAAATACGGGAGAATTTGGCAAACTCTTATAAAAGAGTTGAAAAAGGCACTCTTTTGTGGTGAAAAGCATATCTCCCAAGCATAGACTGCACTGAACTGACCGGAATACCGGTAGTTTCACGCATTGTTTTCAATATATTCTGCAACCCTATGAATATCATCATAAATATGGATTCATGAAAAAGCGTCCCTAAGGCTTGCCCAGGACAGAAGATTGGGTTAGAGTAAGACCCATGCATAAGGTGAAATCCCCTCGCAACGCAACAATCCGTGCAGGCGCAAGCCGCATGACGCGTAAAGTGCTGGTGCAGGCTATTACAGCCATTACCCTCACTGGTGCGCTGGTTCCCGTGTCGACAGCTGTTCGAGCCGACGAGAATGAGAAGCCAGGTCTGTTGCAGCGATACACCGTAAACATCCAGGATCTTGTGATCAAAGGTCTGGAGTTTGTAGGTGTCCCCTATCGTCGTGGTGGTAATACGGTGGAGTCCGGTCTGGACTGCAGCGGTTTCACGCGTCTCGTGTTCCTGGATTCAAATGGTATCGACCTACCCCGTACCGCGGCTGAACAAAGCCAGGTGGGCACCAAGGTCAGCATGGAAGAACTCAAGCCGGGTGATCTGGTGTTCTTCAACACCATGCGTCGTGCTTATTCCCACGTGGGTATTTATCTGGGCAATGATCAGTTTGTCCATGCGCCTAAACCCGGTGCTGAAATCCGCGTTGAGAACATGCACCAGTCTTACTGGGTCAGCAAATACAATGGCGCACGTCGACTTGACGGCGTAACAGCGGCACCAGGACGTGCTCTGGCCTTCTAAACAATCTGATGTCTGTGCAAAACGCCGCCTGATCGCGGCGTTTTTTGTTTGAGGCCTATCATGTCTAATGCCCGTGAAGCCGGCCTGCCTGATGCACTACTCAACTTTTATACGACAGCGCCCTATCCGTGCAGCTATCTTGCTAACCGCCAGGCCAGATCACAGGTCGCCATACCACCAGAACATATCGATACTGCAGTCTATGGCGTGCTTATTCAGCGCGGATTCCGACGCAGTGGTCAGTTCACTTACCGCCCGCGCTGCGATGGTTGCGCACGCTGTGTTCCGGTACGTGTTCGCGCCCTGGACTTCGTGCCGGACCGCACCCAGCGCAAAATCGTTAACCGGCTAAACAAACCCGGACTGATGCAGGTGCGCGAATGTCCGCTATCTTTTAATGCTGAACACTATGCGCTCTACCGGGCTTACCAGCAAACCCGTCATGCCAAAGGCGGTATGGATGAAGACGATGCGGACCAATACACGCAGTTTTTACTCAGCAGCGGTGTTGATACAAGATTGATCGAGTTTCGTATTGACGGCCGTGTGGTAATGATCAGCGTCATGGATGTCTTACCGGACGGGCTATCGGCTGTATATACCTTTTACGATCCGACTGATGCCAAAGCCAGTTATGGCACCTACGCCGTCCTCTGGCAGATCATTCAGTGCCAACACAACAACCTGCCCTATCTGTATCTCGGTTACTGGATCGCTGAAAGTGAAAAGATGGCTTACAAATCCCGCTACCAACCGATGGACATGCTGGATGACGGCCACTGGATTAAAATGCCCGCTTGATCGCAAAGAAACCGCTATGAACGCCTATTCCCTTTTACGCCCCTTGCTCTTTAGCCTGTCACCGGAAACCGCTCACAATCTGAGCTTAAACGCACTGGATCAAACGGCCCGTCTGGGCCTAATGCGCCAGACACTGCCAGCTGATCCGGTTACCGTGATGGGCATTAACTTTCCTAACCGAGTTGGTCTGGCTGCAGGGCTCGATAAGGATGGGGCACATATCGACGCCCTAGCCTCAATGGGGTTTGGCTTCATTGAAATTGGTACGGTCACACCTAAACCGCAACCGGGTAACCCGCTGCCACGTCTTTTTAGGCTGCCCGCCCATGGTGCGCTGATTAACCGCTTTGGATTTAACAACCTAGGCGTCGACAATCTCGTCAACAACGTCAAGTCGAGCCAGTTCGTCAAAAACGGCGGCATTGTCGGGATTAACATCGGCAAGAATGCAACGACTCCCATTGATCGGGCCAATGACGACTATCTCATGGCACTAGATGCTGCGTATGCCCATGCACATTACGTCACGATCAATATCTCTAGCCCTAATACGCAGAACCTGCGCTCGCTGCAACAGGACGATGCACTGGAAGCACTCCTTGCGGGCCTGAAAGATCGCCAACAGCGTCTGTCCGACCAGCATGGCCGCTATGTACCATTAGCCCTGAAAATTGCACCGGATCTAGATGACCTGCAGATCGATGCAATTGCCTCGGCTGTACGCCGTCATCATTTTGATGCGGTCATTGCCACCAACACGACACTGGAACGCGCTGCGGTGATGGGCGACCCTAACGCAGGTGAAACCGGTGGACTTTCGGGCAAACCAGTCTTTGCGAAATCGACTGCCGTATTGGCTCAACTACGCGATAAGCTCGCCGGCGAATTACCCCTGATCGGGGTGGGTGGCATTGCATCAGGTGACGACGCCATCGCTAAACGCGAAGCGGGTGCCGAATTGGTACAGATTTATACAGGCCTGATTTATCAAGGTCCGGCATTGATCAAAGCAGTCGGTGACGCACTCAGCCGTTATACACGACAGAATCGTCGTCCTAGCTTCTAAAAACAGGGTGTATGCCCAAAGACCGCAGCACGCCTGCGGTCTTTGTTTTAAAAAGGCATAAGCATATAGCGCATGCGTGTTGCGCCACACCAAACAGGGGCGGATAATGCTATCAATTCTAAATAAATCCCCCTTTTTAACGGGCAGATGACCGAATATCTTTTTATTCTCGTTGGCGCAGTGCTGGTCAATAACGTGGTGCTGGTCCGAATTCTGGGTCTGTGCCCGTTCATGGGCGTCTCCAAGAAGCTGTCTACGGCTTACGGCATGGGAGCGGCAACGACGTTCGTGCTCACTATGGGGACAGGTGCCAGTTATATTATTGACCACTACCTGTTAATCCCTTTTAGTCTGGAATACCTGCGGACGATTTCATTTATTGTGACAATCGCTGCTTTGGTGCAATTAACCGAACTGGTCATCCAGAAAACCAGCCCGGTATTACATCAGGTGCTGGGTATTTATTTGCCCCTGATTACAACCAATTGCGCGGTACTGGGCGTTCCACTGATTAACGTAAGCCAGGACAACGGGTTTATCGCATCACTGGTTTTTGGTGCAGGTAGCTCGATCGGTTTTTCCATGGCACTCATTCTGTTTGCCGGGGTGCGTGAGCGGGTCGAAGCGGCTGATGTACCGGTGTACTTCCGTGGCGTAGCGATTGCCATGGTAACTGCAGGTTTAATGAGTCTGGCTTTCATGGGCTTTGCTGGCCTGGATCGCTACTAAATTATATGGATAGCTTTCTTTACGCTATTTCTGTGATGGCTCTGGGCGGCATTGTGCTCGGTGCCCTACTCGGTTATGCATCGACCCGATTCAAGGTCGAGGGTGACCCGTTGGTCGAGAAGATCGATAGCATTCTGCCGCAAACGCAATGCGGCCAATGTGGATTTCCTGGGTGCCGGCCATATGCTGAAGCCATTGCCAAAGACGAAGCAGACATTAACCAATGCCCGCCGGGTGGCGATGAAAACATTCACAAACTGGCCGAACTGCTGGGCAAGGAATACAAACCACTCTCTGAAGAGCATGGCGTAGAAAAACCCAAAGCGGTGGCGCTGATTGACGAGCAAACCTGTATCGGTTGCACGTTATGCATTCAGGCTTGCCCGGTTGATGCCATTGTTGGTGCTGCCAAGCAGATGCACACGATCGTTGCTGATCTTTGCACAGGGTGCGAACTGTGCATCCCACCCTGCCCGGTGGAATGCATCAGTATGGAAACAGTAAATGCAACTCTTGATACCTGGAAGTGGCAAAAGCCCGGCACGCAGCGGGTGATTCCTATCGTGCCAGTCGCTACTAACGCACAGGCTGCCTGATATGAAGCTATTTTCATTTAAAGGTGGTGTCAAACCTAATCCGAACAAGGCTGCATCCACAACGCTGCCTATCGCACACGCGCCTCTTGTAGGTCGTTACATCGTCCCGCTGCATCAGAGCGTTGGTGGTACACCGCACCCGATCGTACAGACAGGTGACTACGTCCTAAAAGGCCAACGCATCGGCGAAGCTGATGGTTGGGTATCTGCTGCTGTGCATGCGCCCACATCGGGTACGGTAGTCGACATCGGCCCGCATATCATTCCACACCCGTCAGGGTTACCAACCGATTGCGTGGTTATAGAGGCCGATGGCAGAGACACCTGGATTGAACGCACACCTTTTGATCTCGAAAAGGCAAGCCCTGAAGCTGTCCGCGAATATCTGCGTGACATGGGCATTGTCGGCATGGGCGGCGCGGTATTCCCCAGCCATGTAAAGCTCTCTGTACCTAAAGGCAAAACGATAGAGCAGCTGATCATCAATGGTGCCGAGTGTGAACCCTTTATTACCTGTGATGACAGGCTGATGCGTGAACAAGCAACAGAAATCATCCAGGGCAGCACCCTCTTTGGCCAACTGGTTAACGCCGCTAAGGTGCTGATTGGTGTTGAAGACAACAAGCCAGAGGCTATTTCTGCTCTAAAAGCAGCCCAGAGCGAACTGAATGCGCCCGTCGAAATTGTTACCGTACCAACCATTTACCCTACGGGTGGTGCTAAAGAACTCATCCGTGTTTTAACTGGCAAGGAAGTACCCGGTAGCAAGAGATCGACTGATTTTGGTGTGCAGGTGTTCAATGTAGCCACTGTTCAGACCGCTTGGCGTGCTATTACCTATGGCGAGCCACTTATCTCCCGCATCATTACGATTAGCGGTGCAGTCGGCGAGGCACGCAACTGGTCTGTACCGATTGGCATGCCAATCGCTGATCTGGTTGCCCTCGCCCAGCCAAAGGCATCGATGGATGGTGTGATCATGGGTGGCCCGATGATGGGTTTTCGGGTTACAACCACAAAGGCACCGGTGATCAAGGCTACCAATAGCCTGATCGTCAACGCACCGGGTTTATTCCCCCCTAAACCACAAGAACTCCCATGTATCCGATGTGGCACCTGCGCTACGGCATGCCCTCAGGAGCTACAGCCTTTTGAGCTGTACTGGTGGTCGCGTGCCAGCAAATTCGAGCAACTGGAAAAGTACAAACTCTTCGACTGCATCGAATGCGGCTGCTGCGACTATGTTTGCCCAAGCCATATTCCCCTGGTTAATTATTTCCGCTTTGCAAAAAGCGAAATCCAGGCTGAGCAACGCGAGAAGCATACCGCCGATGCAGCGCGGCAGCGATTCGAGTTTAAAGAAGAACGTGCTGAACGCGAGAAGCGGGAAAAGGCCGAACGCCTGGCCAAAGCCAATGCTGCACGCAAAGCTTCCGAAGCTGCTGCCGAAGCTACAGCTGCAGCATCTGCACCGATCAGCGATAGCAATGTAGACGATGGCGTGCCCGATCTGTCATCGCACCCTACACAGGCATCCACACCTATTGCCGTTGATGATCACCCAGTACTGCCGGCCAGCGCCAAGCAGGCAGCCATTGCTGCAGCCGTGGAGCGAGCACGGCACAAGCGTGAACAACATGCCAACAAGTCTGACAGCAGCACCTCCTGAATATTTATGAGCCATCACCGTGTCTATTGAAACGCCCAACGTCCTGACACAATCACCGTATCTGGTGCAACCCGTGAGCGTGAGCAAAATCATGCTCAAGGTGCTTATGGCATTAGTACCCGGTATCGTGATCTACGCTTGGCTGTTCGGACCCGGCATACTGGTACAAATCTGTTTAGCCAGCCTCACGGCAGTGGTTGCCGAAGCGGCCTTTCTACGATTACGGCAGAGACCGATTGCACCAGCCTTGTCAGATCTTTCTGCGTTAGTTACTGCCTGGTTAATTGCACTGTCCTTCCCGCCATTGGCACCCTGGTGGCTGATTGTGGTCGGCACCGTGTTTGCCATTGTGGTTGCCAAACATCTTTATGGTGGACTCGGTCAGAATCCATTTAATCCGGCCATGGTGGCCTACGCGCTTTGCATTGTGTCATTTCCGTCGCTCATGTCCCAATGGCCACACACTCTGGCCAATGGCGGGTTGCCACCTCTTGACCAGATCACAGCGATCTTTCTACCTGAACGCATTGATGCCTGGGCTGGCGCAACACCCCTGGACCATCTGAAAACAACACTACGTCTGGCAACAGGCAATGACACGCTGACCGTTCAGAACATTCTCAAGGACCACACGATTTATGGCATCGGCGGCGGCAATGGTTGGGAGTGGGTCACATTAGCCTGGTTAATTGGTGGTCTGTGGCTGATACAACAAAAGGTCATCAGTTGGCATATCCCCACAGGGGTTATTGCTGGAATGGGGTCACTCGCTTTATTGGCATGGGCTATAGACCCGATGCATTACGCTAATCCGCTCTTCCACATACTGGGCGGCGCCACGCTACTGGGCGCGTTCTTTATTGCAACAGACCCAGTTAGTGGGGCAACGACACCCCGTGGCAAAATCATTTTTGCGCTGGCGATTGGTGCACTTGCCTATCTCATTCGTGTATTTGGCGCATTCCCTGATGGCATTGCCTTCGCGGTACTCATTCTCAACATGTGCGTACCATTGATCGACATGTATACCCAACCTCCTATCTTTGGCGAAAAGACCAAGGAGAAACGTTCGTGAGCACACCCGCTGAAAAACATGCATTTCGTGTATCGGGTGAGACTGCGCTCACCCTGGTAGCGTTTATTGTTTTTTTTACAGCACTGCTCGCCTGGGTTTACCTCTTCTCCCGGCCCGTAATCGAGCAATCTAACCGCACCGAAAAACTGGTTGTGCTCAACCAGATTTTGCCACCTGACTTGTATAACAATGATCCATTGGCCGACACGATCACTTTGCCGGCCGAGCCTGACCTTGGCACCAGAAGCAATAGTACGGTTTACCGTGCCCGCCTGAACGGTAAGCCAACTGCGCTCGTTACGGATGTGATTGCACCCGATGGTTATAGTGGACCGATCAAACTGCTGGTTGCCTTTGATGCTAAAGGACAGGTTCTTGGCGCCCGGGTCATCGAGCACAAGGAAACTCCAGGTCTAGGCGATTACATCGACCCGCGCAAAGATAAAAACAAAACACACCCGTGGATCACACAATTAGATAACGTTCCCGAATCGTTAACCGTCCAGGATTGGCACGTTAAAAAGGACGGCGGCAAATTTGACGCTTATGCAGGCGCCACGGTAACCCCCCGTGCTGTTATTAAAGCCGTTCATCGTGCCCGTGACTTTGTCGTTGAAAATCGCCAGGTGCTGTTCACCAAATCAGCAACGCAAAACCTCTCTAACCCCTAAAGCATCAGGAAAATTGATCATGTGGATCACCCGGGATGAATTCAAAGACATTGCGTATAAGGGCGTCTGGAAGCAGAACACCAGTCTGGTACAGATTCTTGGTCTTTGCCCCCTACTCGCCGTAACCACTAATCTGGTCAATGGCGTCATGCTGTCACTCGCTACGCTACTGGTGATGTCCCTTTCCAATCTGGCTGTATCCAGTTTGCGTCACTTCATCCCCTACGAAATACGTATCCCGGTGTTCATTCTGATTGCTGCTGCACTGGTTACGATCGTAGATCTGGCAATGAATGCCTATCTTCATGAGTTATATGTCGTTCTGGGTATTTTTATACCGCTCATCATTACCAACTGTATCGTGCTAGCACGCATTGAAGCCTTTGCGGGTAAGCATGGTCCTGTGCCTGCCATGACTGATGGCGCCATGATGGGCGTTGGCATGCTCTGGACACTAGCTCTGATTGGTGCGCTACGTGAATTCATTGGTGGTGGCACCTTGTTCTCAGGTATCGATCTGGTGATTCCTGGCGCTCAGGCCCTCCATCTTTTACCAGCAGATTATCCCGGCTTGCTATTGGCCATTCTGCCTCCAGGTGCCTTTATTCTGCTTGGCTGCATCATTGCCGCAAAAAACTGGCTTGACGCAAAAGCTGCCACCACTGTATCAAGCCAGCCTGCTCCGGTAAGTGCCGGCGGCGGCCACTAATCTAGATTCGACCGGCTTGATGAACAAGGAACAGCGGGTCGAGTTCTTTCGCCGACTACAAGCAGCCAACCCGCACCCCACAACAGAGCTTGCCTACAGCTCAACTTTCCAGCTACTCATTGCCGTCATTCTTTCGGCACAGGCTACAGACAAGGGTGTAAACCTAGCCACTCGGCAATTATTTCTTGATGCACCGGATGCTCATGCGATGGCAGCGCTCGAGCTTGAAGGACTGGTTCCTTATATCAAGACAATAGGCTTATACCCGACCAAGGCAAAAAATGTGATTGCCACCTGCAAGATCCTCTGCGAAAAATACGATGGCATAGTGCCAGAGGATCGTGACGCACTAGAATCTTTGCCTGGGGTCGGTCGTAAAACCGCTAACGTAGTTCTAAACACCGCTTTTGGCCATCCAACCATGGCGGTCGATACACATATCTTTCGGGTCTCAAACCGCACAGGTCTTGCGCCTGGTAAGACCCCACTCGCTGTTGAGCAGAAACTGCTGAAAGCCGTGCCGCCAGAGTTTCTGCTCGACGCCCACCACTGGCTGATTTTGCTAGGCCGCTATATCTGCAAGGCACGTAGACCCGAATGTGAAGTCTGTCCGGTGATCGACCTGTGCAGAGCACCCGAAGCCAAAGCCGCCCGTCGTCTTATAAACCCGAACCAATAATCCGAACGCACGATGATTTTTACCCCTACCAAAGATCAGGTACGCCAGTTTTTCTGTGACACCCGTCGTAAACAACGTGAACGTTTACCTCTGGATGGTGCTGAGATTATCGCTGCCGATGTGATTGCCTTACACCCCGAATATCATGCCCTGCTCGACGATCCTGAAGCCGCCATAGCCGGCGAATGGACACCGGAACAAGGCACAATGAATCCGATACTCCACCTATCACTGCACCTGGCACTGATGGAACAACTCTCTGTCGACTCGCCGCCGGGGATTCGAAGTATCTTCGAACAACAGGCGGCTAAGCTCGGCGATATCCATGAAGCCTTACATCGTCTACTCGAGTGTCTGGGTGAAACGGTCTGGCATGCCCAACAGCCTGGTGGCATCTTCGACACCGAAGCGTACCTGGAACGACTTCGCAAGCTATAACGTAAAACGGCACCCGAAGGTGCCGTTACAATGTGATTGCAAATGCAATCACATATGGATGCCGCCGTTCAGCGAGAAGTCGGCACCGGTAGAGAAACCACCATCCGGACCTACTAGCCAAGAAACGATCGAGGCGATTTCTTCAGGGGTCCCTAAGCGCTTCATTGGGACACCGGCAACGATCTTTTCCAGCACGTCTTCACGAATCGCTTTGACCATATCAGTGCCGATGTAGCCTGGCGATACGGTATTCACCGTAACACCCTTGCTCGCCACCTCCTGCGCCAGCGCCATGGTGAAACCGTGCATACCAGCCTTGGCAGTCGAGTAGTTCACTTGGCCCATCTGACCCTTCTGACCATTCACCGAAGAGATGTTAACGATACGACCCCAATTGCGGTCGATCATGCCGTCAACCACTTGCTTGGTGACGTTGAACATGGAGTTCAAATTCGTATCGATCACGGCATCCCATGATTCACGCGTCATTTTGCGGAACATACCATCACGCGTAATGCCGGCGTTATTAACAAGCACGTCGATTTCTCCGACGTCTTTCTTTACTTTTTCAAAGGCAGCGACGGTGCTATCCCAATCGGCCACATTACCTTCAGAGGCGATAAAGTCGTAGCCTAACGCTTTCTGCTCGGCAAGCCACTTATCCTTGCGCGGTGAATTCGGACCACAGCCAGCCACCACCGTGAAGCCATCTTTGGCCAGTCGTTGACAAATCGAGGTACCAATACCACCCATACCACCCGTTACGTAGGCTACGCGCTTGCTCATGCTTCTGTCTCCCGTTTTATTCTTATGTTCTCCATAATTATGGAGATACTTTTGCATCCTGTAACAAATCTGCGCTTTTGTAAATACGCATGGCACAACTCTCCTCGCCAAAACTTTCAACTAACTGACAGAGTGCTTGATGTACGATCACTTTATGCGCTCTTCTCTGTCTCCTGTAACAAGCATTGTTGTTGCCCAGCTTTTTGGGACATCACTCTGGTTTTCTGCAAATAGCGCTGCGGGTAGCCTAATGCAGGCATGGGCAATTACAGAAGCAGACATCGGATTACTGACGAATGCCGTGCAACTCGGGTTTATTCTGGGTACGCTGACATTTGCCTTGAGTGGTCTGGCTGATCGCTTTACCGCCAGCAGAATTTTCTTTGTCTGCGCCCTACTTGGCGCCCTAACCAACGCTGCGTTTGCCTTGTGGGCTCATGATCTAGCAAGCGGCCTGCCGCTACGTTTTGCCGTCGGGTTCAGTTTGGCCGGGGTTTATCCGCTGGGAATGAAGCTGGTTGTCAGTTGGGTACCCGAACGTGCCGGCACGGTACTTTCCCAACTCGTCGGCATGCTCACCCTTGGCACTGCACTTCCCCATGGCATTCGCCTGGCCGGCGCAAACTGGCCCTGGCAGCTAACAATTTTGGTGTCCTCATTATTAGCAACCGTTGCCGCCTTCATCATTCTGAAACTTGGTGATGGCCCTCACCTTAAGCGTCAACTCGGCGCCTCACACATTCGCCTTGGTCGTGTTTTAACCGCATTTAGTATTCCACAGTACCGGGCATCTGCTCTGGGATATTTCGGGCACCAGTGGGAACTATATGCCTTCTGGACGCTCACCCCTGCATTGTTGATTGCTGCAGGTCTGGCGGAGCGTGGCACACCCCAAATATCCGCTCTCTCCTTTCTGATTATCGGCATTGGTGCCGTCGGTTGCATTGTCGGCGGCTGGTGGAGTCAATCCATCGGCAGCGCACGTGTCGCGGCCCTCGCGCTCGCTGCTTCGGCGTTTTGTTGTCTACTATTCCCTGTCATTTCAGCCTATGCACCTGGTCTACTCCTTCTGCTGCTATTTATATGGGGCGCTACCGTGGTGGCAGATTCGCCACACTTTTCAGCGCTTTCAGCCAAAGCGTGCCCTGCTGAAATTGTGGGCAGTGCACTGACACTTCAGAATGCTCTTGGCTTTGCCATCACCATGGTATCTATCCAGATCGGTACCGCCGTAGTCAACGCCTGGGGCGTTTATACAGCCTGGTTACTTTTACCCGGCCCGCTGCTCGGGTTGTGGGGTTTGGCACCACTTTGGCGAAAAACGCGCAGCTAAATGATGTTTAGCAATTTACGTGCAGCCCTCTCTGCGCCCAATGCCATGACCGTAACCCTGGCTGCAGCTGGCATCCTTATGGTGACGATGGGCACCCGACAGTCTCTCGGTTTGTTTGTTGCCCCCATTAATTCGGCCAGTGATATCGGTATTGTTGGTATTAGCCTTGCGCTTGCCATCGGTCAGCTCACCTGGGGTATGGCACAGCCCGTAGCTGGTTTGATGTCCGACCGATATGGCCCGCAGAAAGTCCTGATCGCCGGCTTATTTCTTCTTGCATTTGGCAGCCTACTAACACCCTTACTGCTCAGCGGTACCGGACTTATTATTACGCTGGGCATTCTGGCTGCCGTGGGCTCAGGATTTGGCAGTTTCTCATTACTCATCGGTGCCACGGCCAAACGCATAGCGCCTGAAGCACGCGGCCCAGCATCGGGTGTGATCAATGCCGGAGGTTCACTGGGCCAGTTTATCGGCGCCCCCATTTTTCAAAGTCTTATACAAACTATTGGCTGGGTCGGAGCCCTGTGGACGATGGCTGCAGTATCGCTCAGTGCCCTACCTCTTATCAGTAAGCTTACCGGCAAGCACCAAGCTCAGACACATGCACAAAACCTGACCGAGGCAGACCCATTCGGTAAAACTATATATCGCGCGCTTACTAACCCTAGTTATTTTCTGTTGAATCTGGGATTCTTCACCTGCGGATTCCACATTGCATTTCTGGTGACGCACTTACCCGGTGAAGTGAACTTATGCGGCTTACCTGCTTCAGTAGCCAGCGGCGCGCTGGCGATCATTGGTCTCAGCAATATCTTTGGCAGTCTCTATGCCGGCCAATGTGTCGCCCGCTACCGGAGTAAATATATACTGGCCGCCATGTACGGTAGTCGTGCTCTGCTGATCCTCTGCTACCTACTGCTTCCCAAAACGGAATGGACTTATTATATTTTCGCAGCAGGGCTTGGTTTCACCTGGCTCGCCACCGTACCCCCTACTGCCGCCATAGTCGGCAAGCTTTTCGGACTGCGTTATCTCGCCACCTTATTTGGCATCTCCATGCTTTCGCACCAAGTTGGCGGCTTCTTTGGCGCCTACCTCGGTGGATTAGCCATGACCGAATGGGGCAACCTGGATGCCATGTGGTACACGGACATGGGGCTCGCCGTATTTGCAGCCTTAGTCAATTTACCAATCAGGGAACGGCCAAACACTTGATATCATGCTGCCTGATCATTTTTAAACATTCGCTAGTTAATTGGCCCCAATGAAGCTCTCTGAGAAACTCCTATCGCTGCGTATTGGGCCATTTCCGATTCTGATCTTGGGCAGTATCGTCCTCATTCTCTTACTAGCGGCACAAAACAACCTACTGTCGAATGATCTGATTGGCGGTCTGGCCGCGTTAATGGCCACAGGATATATTCTCATCACCATAGGTAGCCGTACACCCGTAATAAATCAATTTGGCGGACCCGCGCTTATTTGCGTTCTGGTGCCATCTTTTTTCGTGGGCTATCACCTTATTCCTGTTGATGCCTTAACAACTATTACTACAGCCATGAACACGGATAACGTGCTCTATCTGTATATCGCATCACTGGTTGTTGGTAGCGTTCTGGGGATTGAACGCAAACTGCTTGTACTCAGTTTTCCCAGACGTTTTATGCCGTTGATCATCGGATCAATTGTGGCGACGATTACGGGTCCACTCGTAGGTATGCTCTTCGACATTAACCCTTGGCACAGCTTTCTGTTTATCGTTACGCCCATTCTGAGTGGCGGTCTGGGCGAAGGCATTCTGCCTCTGGCACTGGCCTATTCCGAAATAACAGGCAAATCCCGTATAGAGCTCAGTTCACTTATGATTCCGGCCGCGCTGATCGCCAATGTATTTGCCATCATCACGGCAGGTGCCCTAAGCCGTCTGGGTGAACGGTACCCGGAACTTAACAGCATCAAGAACAATCAGCCGGGCAGCATTACTGAGCCCGTTGGCGCCGAAGACAACACCCCACTCAACATTGAGTTGATGGCGGCAGGGCTTCTGATTATCTGCACGATGTTTACCTTCGGACGCCTGCTATCACCCCTCATCGATATCCCGCCAACCATTGTGATGATCATTCTGGTGGTGGTGCTTAAAATTGCCAAACTGATCCCGGCGCCACTGGAAGCAGGCACCTTTCAGGTATACAAATCGATTTCAAAGGCTTTAACACCAGCGATTCTTGTAGGCCTGAGCGTGCTTTATATCCCCTGGGAGATGTTGATCCAGATCATCCGCCCCGGTTACCTTGCCGTTTGCATTGCAACTGTTGTTTCAATGGTGGCTAGTGGCTTCTGGGTTGGTAAGTTACTTAAGCTCCAACCTATAGACTCAGCCATCATCTGTGCTTGCCATAGCGGATTCGGCGGCATGGGCGACATGGCAATTCTGGCGACTTCCAAACGGCAATACATCATGCCGTTTGCAGAGATAGCCACCAGCCTGGGAGGCGCTGTCATGGTAATTATTGCCACGATCCTATTAAGAGCTAATTTGCAGCATATACAAGGCATCCTGTAAGAGAAATACCTCATGGATAACCTGTCACTCACCCTTTCACTGCTCTTTGCCGGTTTGATTATCGGCATACTGATCAGTCTGGCAATAGCAGCAGTTATCAGAGGGTTCTGTGAAACGATTGCCCCAGGCAGCAGTCCGCGCAAAGGCGGTTTAATCATGCTGATGATTTACCTGCCGACCTTTGTATTTCTGATGCGCAACATGACCGAAGTGGCGCCGATGATTGTAGGTATCACAATTAGCAGTACGCTTGTATCTATTGTCATGCTAATAAAAAACATACGGACAATAAAAAACCCGCTTCCATTCATGGATGCGGGTTCGCTAGACCAGAGCAATCAAGCCAAGTAGTTATTGCTTGCTGGCTTCATGATCCGACCCTGCCTGTAGCTCTTCTTTGCGTCGGTCGATGATCTTATTTAAGGTGACCAGGGCATTCAGAATAAAGAAAAACTTTTCTTTTGTTGCAGCCGGTGCCCAGATGGTTTCGATCTGGTCATTCAAGGCTTGATACTGCAGCTCAAGCTTTGAAAGTTCAGCAAGATTCTCAGCCCCTTTGATTTGCCTAAGGAGAATGCACATGTCTCCATAATGATCGTAAAGCATCAGCGTGAGATGGAATTTACGATATGAAGGAATTAATTTCATCAGCGGCAACGAAATCGCAAATAATGCCGCGATTAGAAGCCATGCACGATCGAGGAGACTGGCTAACCAGAATGGGGAATCATGTTTGAAAACAGATCCCTGATTCTCGATGTACTTAACAGCGACAGAGCTCTTTTTCTGTTTCTGATCAAGAAAGGCTGGGAAACCACCTTGGCGTTCAAAATAATTGGCCTTGTTTTTATAATGTGATTCCGTCGCCAACATGAACAAAAACTGTATCGCCGGATGGAGGTTTTTTTGAACGGTGATGGTTGAAGACGTGGCGACGAGGTTGATATCCTGCGCTGGGCGTAATGGGCTAATCGATACTGCGCCTGTTGGGAAGGTCACAGAACTCGCATATTGCATCCGGCTTGCCATCGCTTTTGCGGATTTGAAATTCCACGGATGGATATCAGGCGATGTCAAAAGCTCCTGCAGTTGGGTCGAATCCGGATTGGCCAGAATAAACAACCCATCGAGCTCTCCCTTCATCAGCTGTTCGACACCCTCTTTACTACCGAGTGGTTGCAAATTCGGATGGTCTTCGACAGTGACCCTAAATTCCTTGAGCAAATCCCTAACCATGAACTGGGTACCGCTGTTAGGTAAGCCGATCGAAATCCGCTTATTGGCCAGAAAATCCATGCCCATGTTTTCAAAATCAACCGTACCCCGATAGAAAAACCATAGCGGTTCGTACTGCACACTGCCCAGAGAACTTAGTTTTGATGATTTAGGAAGTGGTAGACCTGCCTGTGTAAAGGCAGCATCTACTTCACCGCGCTCAAGAATATTGAGGTTATCTACCGAGCCCTGTGTCTCGACAAGTTCAAGCTCAACACCATGTTCAGCAAAGTAATCCTTATACCAATGACCCAGATGCTGATTGATTGAATGCGGCTCGCCTGTAGCCATAACGACCTTGGTTGGCGGGAAAGGTCTGGCAACGTAGAACAACACTACCAGACCGATCAGCAAGATTAGTACGAGGTACCAGTAATGCTTGGCGAAACTAATTAGAGCCCGATATTCGTCCAGCGTATTGGCTTTAAGCTGGCGTGAGTAGTCGGGACGATCAAACTGTGGTGGTAGTTTCATAAGGCCGCCGGGTATAGCCACACGTTAGATAGCAAAAACCCGCTACAAGAGCGGGTTAATGTGCAGTCTCAGGATGAGGTGGTGGGTCGTGACGGGCTCGAACCGCCGACATTCTGCGTGTAAGGCAGACGCTCTACCAACTGAGCTAACGACCCACTTCCTGAAGCAGGCAGTATTCTACCAGATTATGTACGATCTTGCAGCTGTTGAATTTGAGCCCTGTTAAGCGCTGATTCCAGCTCACTAATGCGCTCCAGTAGCCTGAACCCCAACGCAAGGGCATGAACGTCCAGATGAAGCTCCAGGTCTTCCCGAATGCGGCGTAGGCGGCGTGCCAGTGTCATAGCTTCGCTATCAAAAGACCAGTCGTTAACTGAACGCCCAAGCGGTTTGAGTACGCCGACCTCGACGAGCTCGACAACCTCGCCTTGGGTAATACCGGCAACCTGCGTAAATTCGGTAACGCTCAGCCAGGTGGCTTCCAGTGTAGTAATTTGTTCTGTCATGGCCAGTCTCAGACTAATCAATGAGTTCGATGCGCTTCAGCCACAAAGTGACCACGCGGATTGAAGGTAGATGCTTCGGCCAGTTGATGATACAAAGCCTTTTCCGCATCGTTGAGTTCAGTTGGGGTTGCCACTTGAACGATGACATACAGATCCCCCTGCCCCTCTTTCGGTTTAGGCAAGCCACGTCCACCCAGGCGCAATTTGCGTCCGGCAGGGGTGCCCGCAGGGATCTTCATGCGTACGGCGCCATCGAGTGTGGGTACATCGATCTCTGCACCAAGCGCCGCTTCCCATGGCGTTACTGGCAGATCAAGGAACAGATTATGGCCATCGGCGCGGAATAAGGGGTGTGGATGCAAAGCGATATTCAGGTAGAGATCACCATTCGGACCACCATTGAAGCCCTTACCGCCTTTACCAGGCAGACGCATTTTCTGGCCATCTGTCGCGCCTTTGGGAATACGCGCTTTAAAGACCTGCGGTACACGATGCAGCCTACCTTGAGCATCATATTCGGGCATGTCGAGATTAAGCGCGATCATTGTGCCCTTGGCTGCTTCATCTAGAGAGATATGCGCCGTGACTTCAAAATCCTGCCCCGGTGCCTTGAAGCTCTGACCGCCGGCATGTGCACCCGCCCCCGCGCGACCAGCATGTGCACGACCGCGGCCCATTTGAGCAAAGAGATCAGACAGATCAACGCCTTCAAACGCAGAGGGATCAAAACCAGCACCACCGAAGCCGCCACCCATACCACCACTTCCCTGGGCATATTGCTCCCAACCAGGTGGTGGCTGGAAATTGTCGCCGGGATTATGACGCCCTAATTGGTCGTAGGCTTTGCGTAGCTCAGGATCTTTGAGGGTTTTGTACGCCTCATTTACGGCCTTGAACTTTTCTTCACCATCCGGGTCTTTAGAAATATCCGGATGATATTTATGTGCCAGCTTTTTAAAAGCCTTCTTGATTTCGTCGGCCGATGCGTCTCGGGCAACGCCTAATGTCTCGTAGTAGTCCTTGAATTTCATGCCTGATTTCTTCTCGTTGTTTGGCTACGGATATTGTAGCCATATTGGGGCCGGGCACGGAAATTCAAGCACCTAAAATGCAACATGCCGGTGAGGCGAACCTGACCGGCATGCTGTTTCAACAGAGACAGAAGGGATTAGCGACCGCGGCCGCCAAAGCCACTGTGGCCTGTGTTCTTGCTGAATGTCTTACCACCACCCGGTTTGGAGAACGTCTTGCCAGCAGGCTTGCTGAACGACTTACCGGCCGGTTTGTCAAAGGACTTGCCTTCGCGGGCTGGCTTATCGCCAAACTTACCGCCGGCTGGCTTATCACCCCAAGGCTTGCTACCACCAAACGGCTTGCCACCACCAGCGCCCGAACGCGGTTTATCACCAAAACTACGGGGCTTATCGCCACCAAAGTTACGTGGTTTGTCATCAAAACTACGGGGTTTATCGTCGTAGCTACGCGGACGGTCGTCAAAGGAACGTGGACGGTCTTCACGTGGACGATCACCAAAGCTGCGTGGACGGTCTTCGCGTGGACGATCACCAAACGAGCGCGACTTGTCGTTACGATCACCAAAACTGCGCGGCTTATCATCAAAGCTACGCGGACGATCTTCACGTGGGCGGTCTTCACGTGGGCGGTCGCTGAATGAACGTGGACGATCATCAAACGAACGCGGCGGACGGTCACCAAACTCACGTGGTTTGCTATCGCCACCACGGCTATGACCACCGAATGCACCACGACCACCACCAAAACCACCTGGACGACCACGGCCTTCGCCACCAAAACCACCCGGGCGACCGCGACCTTCGCCACGACCACCACGGCCTTCGCCGCGTTCCGGTGTCTTTGGCTCAAGGCCAGCAACCACGGCCACTGGAATGCGTTGATCCGTTAGGGCTTCAATGGTGCGGATCTTCATACGATCACGGTGTTCGGCAAAGGTAATGGCCTTACCGGTGCGACCGGCACGACCCGTACGACCGATACGGTGTACATAGTCCTCTGCCTTCATTGGCAGACCAAAGTTGAATACGTGCGTAATGCTTGGCACGTCAATACCACGGGCAGCCACATCGGTAGCCACCAGCACGCGGACATGGCCGCTACGCAGTTGCTTCAGACGGTGTGCACGCACCTTTTGCGGCATGGCACCGTGCAAGGCAGCAACAGCATGGCCTTGCTCGGCAAGTGCATCAGCCAGACGGTCTGTTTCAACCTGGGTGCTGGCAAATACAACGGCCTGTTCCAGTTCTGCATCACGCAGGTAATGGTCGAGCAGCTTTTCTTTGTGAATCATGTTGTCAGCCCAGTGCAGCGACTGCGTAATCTGGGTGTGACGATCGGTGGCACTGGCCAATTCCAGACGACCTGGCGACTTCATCAGGCGCGAAGCCAGTGACATGATGCGCGGCGCAAAGGTGGCTGAGAACATCATCGTTTGTTCACGATGCTGGCACAGATGGTTGATGTCTTCCAGATCTTCGGCAAAGCCCAGATCCAGCATGCGGTCGGCTTCATCAACGACTAGTGTCTTCACATCGGCCAGATGAATCTGACGACGCTGAGCCAGATCAAGTAAACGACCGGGGGTCGCTACGACGAGCAATGCGCCACGTAGGCCAGCCATTTGCTTGCCGTAAGGCATACCGCCCATAACGGTCGCTACACGAATACCCTTGGTGTTCTTGAGCAGATCGATCGCATCCTGTGCAACCTGTTGGGCCAGCTCACGCGTCGGGCAAAGCACCAGACCGGCTGGGCCAATCACGCGATGCAAGTCGATCGGCGAGTTATTCGCACGCGTTAGCATGGCGTTGATTACCGGCAGCAGGAAGGCAGCAGTCTTACCACTACCCGTCTGGCTACTGACCATCCAGTCGCCACCCTGGATGGCAGCAGGAATCGCTTGCGCCTGTACAGGCGTTGGCTGGGTGAAACCCAGATTTTCAATGGCCGTCAGTAAAGGCGCGGCCAGACCCATGCTCGCGAACGAGCTCATTGTTTCTTCAGTCATTTTTATCCCCATTAAGGAAAACCGGTCGCGCTTGTCTGACGCGATGGTCTGTGGTCACAAGAACATCGACCATCAGACAGATTCCGGTCAGGCCGGATTCCGGTACACCCTGTGGGTGCGGCTGGGGACGATGCACAGTTTGCCCGAATGTTGCTCTCGGGCTAGTCAGCGTTAGCCTTAAGGCCAATCACTTGATGCGAAGCGCATTATTGCGCCGCGTCATTAACAACGGGGCGAACTATACCATCAGTTCGCCCTATTGGCTAATTTATTGAATTAATGACAAATTGCCGGGGCTTCAGGCGCAGGAGACACAGCCGCTGGGGCTGCTTCTACGGCGTCTGTCGCTTCGGGCAAAGGCACTGGCGCAGAAGCTAAGGCCTTCTCCAGAACTTCATCGATCCACTTGACCGGGATGATCTCGATGCGACCCTTGATCGTATCGGGAATCTCGGCCAGATCTTTCACATTCTCATGCGGGATCAAAGCACGGGTGATGCCGCCACGAACTGCAGCCAGCAACTTCTCTTTCAAGCCGCCAATGGCCAGTACTTCACCACGTAGGGTTATTTCTCCGGTCATGGCAATGTCACAACAGACCGGGATGCCGGTCAGTGCAGACACTATGGCTGTGGTGATCGCAATACCGGCTGATGGGCCATCTTTAGGTGTAGCGCCTTCCGGGAAGTGCACGTGCAGATCAGTCTTTTCAAAAGCGTCGTCCTTGATACCCAGACGACGCGCCCTTGAACGGACGACCGTACGTGCTGCTTCAACCGATTCCTTCATTACGTCACCGATGGAACCAGTCCGCTGCACCACACCCTTGCCAGGCATGGAAGCCACTTCAATCGTGAGGAGTTCGCCACCCACTTCGGTCCAGGCCAAACCAGTCACCTGGCCGACTTGATCTTCTTTCTCTGCCATCCCGAAGCTGAAGCGACGCACACCCAGGAATTTATCCAGGTTCTTTGGCGTCACCAATACGCGGGCGTTAGCGGTTTTCTTCTTGAGCAGTAAAGTCTTAACGACCTTACGACAGATCTTGGAAAGATCGCGTTCGAGCGAACGCACACCGGCTTCACGCGTGTAATAACGCACGATGTCACGGATAGCGGCTTCGCTGACCGAGATCTCGGTTTTCTTGAGGCCATTGTTTTTGATTTGCTTAGGTAGTAGATAACGCATGGCGATATTGACCTTCTCATCTTCGGTGTAACCCGAGAGACGAATAATCTCCATACGATCAAGCAAAGGCCCAGGTAGATTCAGGCTGTTAGCCGTCGCCACAAACATCACATCCGACAGGTCGAAATCAACTTCAACGTAGTGGTCCTGGAAGGTGTGGTTCTGCTCCGGGTCGAGCACTTCCAGCAGTGCCGAAGACGGATCGCCACGGAAATCCTGTCCCATCTTGTCGACTTCATCGAGCAGGAAGAGTGGATTACGCACACCCACCTTGGTCAGGCTAGTGAGGATCTTGCCTGGCATGGAACCGATATAGGTACGGCGGTGACCGCGAATTTCGGCCTCATCACGCACGCCACCCAGGGCCATACGCACAAACTTGCGGTTCGTGGCTTTGGCAATCGACTGACCCAGTGAAGTCTTACCCACACCTGGAGGCCCAACCAGACAGAGGATTGGCGCTTTAACCTTATCAACGCGCTGTTGCACGGCGAGATATTCGATGATGCGGTCTTTAACGCGCTCGAGCCCGAAATGATCCTGATTCAGGATCTTCTCTGCACCCGCCAGATCTTTGCTGACACGCGTCTTTTTCTTCCAAGGCAGGCCAACCAGGGTATCAATGAAGTTACGTACCACGGTGGCTTCGGCAGACATCGGCGACATCAGCTTGAGTTTTTTGAGTTCGGACTCTGCCTTCTTCAAGGCTTCCTTACTCATCCCCGCGGCTTTGATCTTCTTATCCAGCTCTTCGAGATCGGCACCCTCTTCGCCTTCACCCAGTTCTTTCTGGATCGCTTTAACCTGTTCATTCAAGTAGTACTCGCGCTGCGACTTCTCCATCTGGCGCTTAACGCGGCCACGGATACGCTTTTCTACCTGCAGGATATCGATTTCAGATTCAAGTTGGCCAAGCAAGCGTTCGGTGCGCTCACGCACACCAAGCAGTTCCAGTACTTCCTGTTTCTGTTCGAGCTTGAGCGGCAGATGGGCTGCAATGGTGTCACACAGGCGGCCAGTATCTTCAATACCTGATATCGATGAGAGAATTTCTGGTGGAATCTTTTTGTTCAGTTTGATGTACTGGTCGAACTGGGCGACCAGGGCACGACGCATCGCTTCAACTTCGTTATCGTCGGTCTGCGCACTTTCCAGGGCAGTCACCTGCGCAAAGAACAGATCGTCCTGCGATTCGATCTGATCGATATGTACGCGACGTGTGCCTTCCACCAATACCTTAACCGTACCGTCTGGCAGCTTAAGCAATTGCAGGATGCTGGCTACGCAGCCAACATCGTATAGCTGATCCGGGGCAGGATCATCATCTGCCGCAGATTTCTGGGCAACCAGCACCACCGACTTGCCCGATTCCATGGCCAGCTCGAGCGCCTTAATGGATTTCGGACGGCCCACAAATAACGGGATGACCATCTGCGGGAAGACCACGACATCGCGTAGGGGCAACATCGGTAGGCGCGCCTGTTCACCGGGTTGCAATACAGCCGGTTTTTCCTGCGTTTCCGCCTGAGCCTCTAGCTCAAGATCTTCTTGCTCTTCGGGGTTTTCAATGTGCTCGGTCATCACTGTGGCCTTTATGGTTCGTTCTCTTTCAGGGCACCACAAGTATTCCAGGGTGCCTTGCCGCAGTTGGGGGTGATAACGGCCTTTTCAAGCCGGTATCACCTATTTCCGAAATCAGCTTGCCTGCGCCTGAGCGCCTTCCTGCAATACATACAGCGGTTTGCTATCGCCAGTAATAGCAGCTTCTTCAACCACCACCTTGGCGATATCCGTACTACCCGGTAGGTCGTACATGGTGTCCAACAGTGTCTGTTCAACGATAGAGCGCAAGCCACGTGCACCGGTCTTACGCTCCAGCGCACGCTTGGCGATTGCCTTAAGCGCTTCCGGACGGAATTCCAGATCCACACCTTCCATCTGGAAGAGCTTCTGATACTGCTTGGTCAGCGCATTCTTTGGTTCGGTGAGAATACGAACCAATGCGGCATCGTTCAGTTCTTCCAGCGTGGCGACCACTGGCAAACGACCGATCAATTCAGGAATCAGACCGTACTTGATCAGGTCTTCAGGCTCTACCACCTTAAGCAAAGTGGTGATGGCCTTTTCTTCTTTGCCAGTGACTTCGGCGCCAAAGCCGATACCGGTCTTTTCGGTACGGTTACGAATAACCTTGTCGATGCCTTCGAAAGCACCACCACAGATAAAGAGGATGTTGGTGGTATCGACCTGCACGAAATCCTGATTCGGATGCTTACGGCCACCCTGTGGCGGCACGGAAGCAACCGTCCCCTCGATCAGCTTGAGCAGCGCCTGTTGCACGCCCTCACCCGAGACATCGCGGGTGATCGATGGGTTATCCGACTTACGGGAAATCTTGTCGATTTCATCGATGTAAACGATACCCTGACGCGCCTTTTCAACATCGTAATCGCACTTCTGCAAGAGCTTCTGGATGATGTTTTCAACGTCTTCACCCACGTAACCGGCTTCGGTGAGCGTGGTGGCATCAGCCATAACAAATGGCACATCCAGCAGACGGGCCAGCGTTTGCGCCAGCAGCGTTTTACCAGACCCTGTTGGGCCGATCAGCAGAATGTTCGACTTGGAAAGTTCAACGCCATCGTCTTTAGCCGACGGCATACGCAAGCGCTTGTAGTGGTTATAAACCGCCACAGCCAGAATCTTCTTGGCGGGTTCCTGGCCAATGACATACTCATCCAGCGTCTCACGTATTTCACGTGGCGTTGGCAGGCTGTCTTTAACCGCTTTAACGGCTTCTTCTACTTCATCCTGGACGATGTCAGTACACAGCTCGATGCATTCGTCGCAAATGAATACCGATGGGCCTGCAATCAGCTTTTTTACTTCATGCTGGCTCTTGCCGCAAAAGGAGCAGTACAAGGGCTTTTCAGCATCCTTGTTGGCATCACTCTGTTTATCTTTGCTCATAAATCAATTCCTTCTAATTCTCTAATCAGGCGGCTTCGCCACGCTTGCCCAGCACTTTATCGATCAGGCCATAGGCAACGGCTTCGTCAGCTGACATGAAATTGTCGCGATCTGTATCACGCTCGATACGCTCAACATCCTGACCAGTATGTTCAGACAGCATGTTGTTGAGTTTGGCGCGGAGCGAGAGAATTTCCTTGGCATGGATTTCAATATCCGAGGCCTGACCCTGATAACCACCTAGCGGCTGATGAATCATGACGCGTGAATTCGGCAATGAGAAACGCTTACCCTTGGCACCCGCCGTCAGCAGGAAAGCACCCATCGAAGCTGCCTGACCCAGACAGAGGGTCGACACATCCGGCTTGATGAATTGCATGGTGTCGTAGATCGACAAACCAGCCGTTACCGAGCCTCCAGGAGAATTGATGTAGAGGTGAATGTCTTTATCCGGGTTTTCGGCTTCCAGGAACAGTAACTGGGCTACAACCAGATTGGCACTCAGGTCGTTAACCGGGCCCACCAGGAAGACCACACGCTCTTTAAGCAGTCGGGAGTAAATATCAAAAGCTCGTTCACCGCGCCCACTCTGTTCAACCACCATAGGCACCAAACCGATCGCTTGAGGGTCCGGTTGGGCCTGAACCAGGGTGTTAACAAGACTGTTATGGCTAAACATGTGTGCTCCTGAGGGGTATTACGGTTTATTGAGTGTAATCATGCCGCAAAAGCAGCAGTTTTTGATGGATTTTGGCAACTTCTAGCAATATTTTCGGCAGAAACCACCGCTAAGATGGGGTCAAATACCCCAAATCAAGGACTTAGCTACGTACCACACCGTAGAAAAGAAACCGGCCGGGGATCTCCCGGCCGGTTTCTGGATCAACTGTGGGTGCTAAACAGTGATCAGACGCCTTGCTGACCCATGATTTCGTCGAAATCAATGGTCTTCTCGGTCACCTTGGCTCGGGAAAGAACCCATTCAACAACATTCTCTTCCAGCACTTCAGATTCGATACCCGACAGACGCTGCGGATCCTGCTTGTACCACTCGATCACTTCTGCCGGATGCTGATAGGTTTCTGCCATTTCAGCGATACGGGCATTGATTTGATCTTCGGTCGCCACCAGCTTTTCGCTCTCAACCAGTTGCGCCAGGATCAGGCCCATGCGTACGCGAGGTGCGGCACGGTCTGTAAACCATTCAGGCTGCATCGGAATATCGCCCTTCATACCGCGCTGCTTCATTTCTTCGCGGGTATTCTGCATCAGGCGATAGGTTTCCTGCTCGATCATGGCCTTCGGCACAGTGATCGGGTTCAGTTCGTCCAGCTTTTCCATCACGGCTTCACGCACGCGCTGGTGAATACGCTTCTTCACTTCGCCCTTCAGATTCTTTTCAACTTCGGCACGCAGGTCCTCTGCCTTACCGCTTTCAACGCCCATGGCCTTAACGAACTCTTCGTCCAGTTCCGGGATAACCGGGCCCTGAACTTGCTTAACGTTCAGATCAAACTGAACAGTCTGACCCGCCAGATCCGCATTGCCGTACTCAGCCGGGAATGTCAGATCGAAAGTCTTGGTGGTACCAGCGGTACAGCCTTCGATAGCTGCTTCAAACTCAGGCAGCAAGGTACCTTTGCCCAGAACCATCGGATAGTCCTTGGCTTCGCCACCGGCAAATGCCACGCCATCTTTTTTACCCAGGAAGTCGATGACCACGCGGTCTTCATTCTGGGCTGCACGATCAGCATTTTCGTAACGTACGCGCTGCTTACGCAGGATTTCCAGCGTCTTGTCGACATCAGCGGCAGTCACTTCGTGGACTGGGCGCTCGATTTCGGCAGCAGATACGTCCGCCAGGGTAATTTCAGGGAATAGTTCAAAAGTAGCAACAAAGCTAAGGGTGTCGCCCGTTTCGTCGCCCTTAGGCTCGATACGCGGGTAACCAGCAACCTTCAGGTTTTGCTGGGTGATGGCTTCGCCATAGGCACGACCAACTAGTTCATTCAGGGCTTCTTCACGCGCCTGGAGGCCGTGGTGCTGTTTAACGACCTTGGCAGGTACTTTGCCCGGACGGAAACCGGCGATCTTCAGGGTTTTGCCCATGCGCGCCAGGCGGGCATCGGTTGCAGCTTCTACTTCTTTAGCGGCAACGGTCAGTTCGATTGTGCGCTCCAGCGGCGACACTTCCTGCACGGTTTCGGTGGTGCTCATGAATTCGTTCCTAATGTATAAAGGCCAGACTTGCAAAACCGTAGATTATATCCGAACGTGATCGGTCAGGGTATGGGCCCATCTACAGTGATTTCTTAAGGGTTTGCTAATAATTTCGTCCTGATTTACCTATATGCTCATGAAACAACAACAGAACCACCGGAGATCACTATGAAACGTTTAGCCCTATTTGCTGCCGCTCTGGCCATTGGCCTGACTATGGCAGTTGGCAATGCCGAAGCTGCACGTGTCGGCGGCGGTAAGTCTTTTGGCATGCAGCGTCAGATGGCCCCTGTGAGCAAGCCTGCGCCTATGGCAGCTCCTGCTCCGGCTTCAGCCGCAGCAACGGCTGCCGCAGCCCAGCCCAAACGTTCGTGGATGGGCCCTTTAGCAGGTCTGGCTGCAGGTATTGGCCTCGCTGCGCTGGCTAGCCACTTCGGCTTTGGAGAAGAACTTGCCAACATGATGATGTTTGCTTTGCTTGCTTTCGCAGTCATGGCGGTGATCGGCTACTTCCTGCGCAAACGGGCAGCGAACCAAACTGCCAGCATGGCAGGTGCGGGCGCGCCATATAACGCACCTACCTCGATGTATCAGCAAAACGATCTGAGCGGTAGCAGCGTCTCAAGCAGCAGCAAGATTCCTGCCGGGTTCGATGCTGATGGCTTCATTCGCAATGCCAAAGTCGGTTTCATCCGTCTTCAGGCAGCCAACGATGCCGGCGATCTTGCGGACATTCGTGAATTCACCTCGCCTGAGATGTTTGCTGAAATCCGCATGGATCTGGATCAACGTAACGGCGCCACACAGAAAACAGACATTGTGTCTCTGAATGCAGAGATTATGGATGTTGCTGAAGAGGCGAACCGCTACGTAGTGAGTGTGCGCTTTAGCGGCATGCTGCGTGAAGAAGCCAATGCCGCACCTGTGGCGATTGATGAAGTCTGGCACCTAACCAAACCCGTCAGTGCGCAAGGCGGCTGGGTTCTAGCCGGCATCCAGCAAGTTCAGTAAATACCAGACATTCCCACCCCGGCCCCAACCGGTTACCCCCTGCGGAGAAATCCCCAGGGGGTTTTTCTTTATCGGGGCGCGTTTTGCATTTGGTATTTTTTCAAAGCCTGATTCTGACGTTGCACTTGCAGGCCTACAGCGGTATTAAGTGGCAACTCGTATCCCGGTGGCGTCTTGGCCCAAGGATAACCAGCTTCGCCTAATGCATACGCATAATCATAAAGGGCCGTCATATACGCACGATCAAATTCATGCGCATGGGGTTTGTTGAAGTCCGGGCCTATGTAAGCCAAATTAAACCCAATATGGTCACGCTGCGTCAGCAGATATGCCCGGTAAAGATCGCCCTCACCCTGGGTTTGAATCAACTGATCGACGGCTCGCCCCATAATGCTCAAGGTGTTTCGTTCAATCTGACGCCAATCTGAATCAAGTCGAGAGTTACGGATGATATAAGCCTGTCTTTCCTGGTAACGGCTCACAACACCCTCCTTTAACATCAAGGCACCCAGTGCCGACGGGTAGACGAATACTTCGGTGGTGGCACCACCATCCACATGCATTTCTTGATAATGCTTAGAGTCAGCCATGACATCGATCATCACAGGCGGGAAGGCGCCCGGAATAGAGGCCGATGCCAAAAGAATCTTGTGGAAAAGTTTAAGCGATTCAGGCGTACCTACGCCGGCCAATTTGCCCATATTCCAAACAACGGGGACACCCGCATCCAGATTAGTCGTGGCAACCAGCAACCAGCGATCTCTGTGCTCATACTCGTAACTGATTTTCTTTAGCACTTCGGGCGTGACGTATTCAGAAATCAGTTTGTATAAAGGGGATGTATCCGCGAAGGCATCACCAAAAAGCGCGCCTGTTAAACCGAGCTCAATAAAAATGTCCTTTTGATCAACTTCGGTAAACACCCGCTTTAATACGTAATCATAGTCCGGTCCGAGAAATGCCCAAGGTGCAATCATGGCACCCGTGCTAACACCGGTCACCAGATTGAATTCAGGACGGGTACCACTCTTGGACCATCCTGCAAGAAGCCCCGCACCAAAGGCCCCGTTATCACCCCCGCCAGAGAGGGCCAGATAATTTGCGCGCTTAGTATTCACTAATGCATCCGGTTCCTTCATGCCGGCACTTACATCGGCAATCATTTTGTCGATACCGGTTTTAGACCAGGCCTTATAGCGCACATCTGGCATGTTCTCGATATAACTTTGCGTTGTTAGCGATTGTGGAACCGCATTCTTTCGATCTAGCGTTGTACAAGCAGCAAGTACACATGCAACCAACAGACCAAAAGAAACTTTCTTCAACATCATCAATTTATCAAGTGTCGGCATGGTGTCAATCGTTCAAGAAATGAGTAAATTCAGCAGCCGGCACACGATCGGTCTGCAAAGTGTTTTCAATCTTACTTAGGTCAGCATAACCCAATGCCATACTACAGATAACCTTCTCTTCAGCCGGTAGATTCAGATGTTGTTCAATAAGTTTATGAAACTGATTAAAGGCGGCCTGCGCACAGGTGTCTAGACCGTGCGCTTTAGCGGCAATCATGATGTTCTGCATGAACATGCCGTAATCAAGTAAGCTGCCCCGCCCCATCACCCGGTTCATAGTAAACACCAGCCCAACAGGCGCATCAAAGAACTTGTAGTTGCGGGCCTGCTGAGCCTTCATGCCTTCTGGATTATCGCGTTTGAGGCCTAATAAGCCGTACAGATCCAGGCCAATTTTGCGGCGACGCGCAAGAAATGGATCGATCCAGGTTTCCGGGTAGTAGTCATACTCTTCATGATGCAATGCCATAGCGTCTTGGTCGTAAAAAGTACGAACGACGTCATCAGAAAAGGCTTGCTTGCGAGCTCCCGTGAGGACATAAACTTGCCAAGGCTGAGTATTGGTACCAGATGGTGCACGCGAAGCGACATCAAGTATTGCCTCTATTTCAGAGCGTGGCACCGGGGTGGGCAAAAAAGCGCGCACCGAGCGTCGACTAGTTATAACTGTGTCAACAATATGAGCAATGGAATTTGACAAAAACGAGCCTCTTTAATTTGCCCATAATAAAACAAGGAAGTACGCAACGACAATCGCCGGTCCAAAAGGTCGCTCTTCATGAATGTCTGAGCCTTTTCGCAGGAGCCATCGATCGACCACAAAAAGGGCTATAGCGAGCAATGCGGCAATAAGTAATACCTGCGGCAAAAGAAATGGACCTGACCAGGCGCCCATGGCAGCCAAAAGTTTAAGATCGCCCATGCCCATACCATCTCTTTTACGAATCAGTTTGTAGGTCTGAGCCAGTACCCATAATGGCAAATATCCGGCAACCACACCGATAATAGACAGCTCCAGGCCGACAGTACGGACATCAGGAAACAGTTGAATCAGAATGCCAAGCCAGAGTAATGGTAACGTCAAGGCATCAGGAAGCAATTTGGTCTGATAATCAACAACGGCTAGGACAATCAAGCCGCAACCAAATAACACCCACAGAAATGACTGCGCTGTGGCGCCGTATACAAGATAAGACCAGCCACTAAATAGCGCCACTAAAAAGATACTAACCCAGGATATAGGGCGATTCGAGGGTCTTGTGTAAAAAAAACTAAGTACTGCCGGATGCAACTTGGTGGGAGCACTCGCGCCTTCGCCCTTTAGCTGCTCGGCCTTTAGTTCTGCAATCCAAAAGGCTTCTTCTTCTGCAATCCGGTTCGGAAACCACTGGATAGCAATGCACACAAACCAGCAGCACAAGATCACCCAAAGCAGCCAAACCAAGGTCATCTCTAGAGCGAAACCGGTATGCTGACGATCATAGTGGCCGGGATTGGTAGGCTATACATCGCCAGCGGCAGTTTTGAGTTTCTGTACAAAAACCGATAAAGCGCTTTACGCCACTGGCTCATACCCTCCTGGGTATTTCCCCCAAAGACAAGGCGATAAATAAAGTATGAAACCGGGGTCAAGTGTAGTTTGAGGAATTCAGGCCAGTGCATAGAGAGCACTTCTGGAATTGATATTTTTTCCATAAACCCGCACTTAAGATGCATCTGTACAAAGCCCTTGTCGCAAAGTTGAACGCTCAAGCGTGATGTCTCAGGAACAAAGGGCACAAGTTCAAATGAAATGTTCAAGACAATGACCTGCTTATGAATGACCCCGAAGTGCCGCGTCACCTTACGCAATGCAACGGGTGTGCTGTGCGCATTGTTAACTAGGTAAATAGCGGTACCTTCAATTCTCGGCGTGTCATCCGTAACTTCATTCGCGATAAAGTCGAGGAGTGTTGTTGACTGAGTTTTTGCCAATTCTTCAATCATGATTCGACCACGATTCCAGGTGGTCATAATGATCAACATGAAAGCACTCAGCAGAATGGGCAACCAACCGCCCTCTAAAAGCTTGAGGGTGTTAGACCCAAAGAACACCATATCGATAATGACAAAGATCAATGAACCCAGAATCGCCCGCCAGGATTGCCAATTCCAGAGTCTGATGGCAACAGAAATTGCCAGAAAATCCGTGATCAGCATGGTTCCTGTAACAGCGATGCCATATGCAGATCCAAGGGCATTCGACGATTGGAAAATCAGAATGACCGTAACAACCATTATCGCCAGCAAGGCATTTACTACGGGCACATAGATCTGGCCAACTTCATGCATTGAGGTTTGCATGACATTAACCCTGGGCATAAAGCCTAATTGGAAAGCCTGACGGGTCATGGAAAATGCGCCAGATATAACTGCCTGAGACGCAATCACTGTAGCAACCGTCGCCAATATAACCATGGGTGTCTGTAAGACAGGTGGTGCCATGAGATAAAAAAGCTGGCTCAATGCTTCATGGTGGTGCAACAACAATGCGCCTTGCCCAAAGTAATTGAGCAACAGGCTTGGGAGCACCAATCCAGCCCAAACGATACGAATCGGCTTCTTACCGAAATGACCCATGTCAGCATATAAGGCTTCTGCGCCTGTAAGACAGAGAACAACTGCACCAAGCGCAAAAAAAGATAAGAGGCCGTGACTTGAAACAAAGTCAATTGCATAAAATGGATTGATCGCAAGGAGCACGATTGGGTGTTGGACAATATTCCATAAACCCAATACACCGATGACTAAAAACCAGACCAACATCACCGGGCCAAAGAACAAACCGATCTTTCCAGTTCCCTTTCGTTGTGACCAGAACAAGACACAGAGAATGGCAATCGCTACAGGAATGATCAGCGCTTTAAAATCTGGGGATATCAGCTCCAGGCCTTCGACGGCAGACAGCACTGAAATAGCGGGTGTGATAACACCATCACCATAAAAGAAGGATGCACCCATAAGCCCAAGAATCATCACCAGAATTCTTGTTTTCGAACCCTCAGGGATTTTGCTTAGGGAAAGCGCCATGAGTGCCATGATGCCGCCCTCACCCTGGTTGTCGGCCTGCATAATGAAATAGATATACTTCACGCTCACGATCATCATGAGCGACCAGAAGAACAGGGACAACACCCCGAGAATATTGTCCTGGCTTATCGGGATCGAATGCGCCCCGTTAGAAAACACCTGCTCAAAGGCGTAAAGCGGACTTGTACCAATATCGCCGTATACGACACCCAGCGCCGCCAGACCCAGCGCAGCTAGGGACTTTTTATTCAGGGATTCAGACATGTAGTTTGCGATTAATTGGCAATATCTTCAAACGCCTGTTGGGGTGTCAGACCAGGCTTAGAGAGCGTTTTGATAAAGGTATCAGCCTGCTTTTGACCATCTGCAACCAGCATATCAATCAATTGCGGACTACGGGAAAGCTTGCTCGAATAGTCAAGTTGGCTCTGAACGTTATCGGAAATCTTGATAAACCGTATCGTCATATCAGCCGCATACTCAAAGCCCAAAGATTCCAAGTAGCTTTCTTTTAAGTTGCCGTTTTTTACATTGAATGACAGAAGCGCAATCTTCTCCAGATCCTGAATCAGCGAAATATTGCTGGTCATCTGAGTTCGCCGCTCAAGTATATCGTCCGGCGAAGTTGGTATCTTCTGGTACTTCAGCGGATCAATCATGATAATCCAGATCTCTTCCGGGAAACGGTGAGTACCCATATGCAACTTACGAATAACCTGGCTCACTGGTGGATTGGCTGAGAACAGCCCATCCCAATAATAGTCTTCGCCAATCTGAACGGCCGGAAAAACACTCGGAATTGCAGCAGAAGCCAGAATCATCTCGGGAATGATTGGTTCATCCCGTGAATTGAAGATCTTCATCTTGCCTGTGAGCACATTGGCAGCGCCCATAAGCAAGGTCGGGCTATGCTCATTAACCAATGTTTTAACGGCATCAAAGTCAATATGCGACTTAATCAAACCTTCGAAATCAAGATAATTGTCTCTGGGCACCAGATGCGACATCGCCTGCTGGATCATTGAACTCATCGGTGAAGATGGACTACTCTCGAACTTTGGCATGCGACCAGCACCCATCGCCCGCATCATATGAGTTGCAATGTAATCCAGCCACTGCTCCATAGGTGCGCTGGCTTTTAGTTCATTCCAAAAGTTATGGATGCGTGTATGAACCGGGGTTTTATCACCAGCCTCATTCTGGATCATCCCGTACCAGGCCAGCGCAGCATTAAGGGCCCCGCCGGACGTCCCGGTGAGTGCTACGATCTCATGGGAGCTTTGAACACCCTGAGCAAAAAGCTCCTGGAGCACACCGGAGGTAAAAGCTGTCTGGCTGCCGCCACCTTGGCAAGCAATTGCGATTTTTTTTCTAGTCATAGGCGTATTCTACCAATACTGATGTATATCAATATTTAGCAAATATTAATTAACCCCTACAAATGATTAACCAAGCTTCGAATGCCTGAAATGCTCCAGAAATATGCGGATGTAACTCCATACATCACACTCGATGGTTCTGAAATTCGTGAATTGATGCACCCTGATGTGCAGGGCAATAGCCATCAAAGCCTAGCCGAGGCCACTGTTCACATTGGCCAAAAGACCAAACCTCACAAGCATCTGACCAGTGAAGAGATTTACCACATAACTTCCGGCACCGGACTGATGACCATTGAAACGGAAAACTTTATGGTCAATCAGGGAGATACGGTGTGTATACCACCAGACAGGTGGCACGCTATCGAAAACACCGGAACGGTCCCCCTTGTCTTTCTATGCTGCTCTAGCCCAGCCTATCGTCACGACGATACAGTCCTACGATAACGAGCGCTAACCCAACCAACTAATCCACTACAAAATTGAAATAGGTTTCGGGGAACGGTTCATTCTTGAAGGTGAAGTGCCACCATTCCTTGTCATAAGGCGCAAACCCCTGTTTGATCATCAGCGTACGCAACAACAAACGATTCGCATGTTGCTGGGGTTTTAATGCATCGTATTCAGGCCAGGATTCTGGGCCAAAAAAATCAAAGCCACTGCCCATGTCCAAGGCTTTATAGGGCGGAAGCAACTGTACGATCGTCAGATCTGCGGTACTACCCCGGCTATGACTGGAACGCTCGGCAATATAGCCTTCGGGAAACAAGACCGATTTACTTAAATCTGGATAAAACTCACGTTTCGTCTGGGTGTCGGTCGAATCTTTAGACCAATCAACAAAATCATTGACTGCCTGTTGTGGTCGATAGGTATCGTATATCAACAATTGCAATCCGAACGGCCGAAGATCATCCTGAACCTTGGCTAGCGCATTAGCCGCCTGTTCAGTCATCACCGGACGCTGCGATACATATCCGATAACTGGTCTACCCACAAAGTTATGGCTGCCGGCATAACGCATGTCTACACGGATTTGTGGAATCACTTCATCCAGATAAACAAAGCCCGGCGGGATTGCCCAAGCGGGTGAAACCATAACGCCAATAAGGAGTGCAACCAAGGTCGAAATTCGATTCATTTGTATTCAGTAGGTTAGCTTGGAGCAATTCCAGACCAGTTGAAGATGCTTGCCGCAATTTAATTTATTATTCAGATAACCAATGAAATAATGCACTAAAAGACCCCGTCATAAACAACAAGGTTTGACATGTTTAAAAAATCATCCAGCGCTCTTATTCTATCCTTGCTGTTTACTACGCAAGCGCCTTTTAGTCTGGCAGCTGGAGGTGGCGCTATCGTTTCTGACCCGGGTGCCATGCAAGGTAAACACTTCGACCCCAAAGGCAAGCTCCCTTCAACATATACAGTCGAATTGCAAAATGGCCAGCGTAAGACGCTACCTTTTGAAGATAAACGTGATTTTGAAGAAGCCCAACGCGGCTTCATTGCAGCCCCTGATTACAAACAAATCATGGCGGACGCCGGCAACGTTGCCTGGGACATGGGCAGTTACGACTTCCTACTGCAAGGCAAAGATTTCGATAGCGTTCACCCTTCCCTCCAACGTCAAGCCATTCTCAACATGGCTTACGGCCTGTATGAAGTTGTTCCCGGCAAAATTTACCAAGTACGCGGCTTTGATCTGGCCAATATCAGTTTTATCAAAAGTGACTCAGGATGGATCGTATTCGACCCATTAACCGCCAAGGAGACAGCACGGGCTGCCCTTAAACTGATTAACGAAAAGCTCGGCGAGAGGCCTGTAGTAGCCGTTGTTTACTCTCACTCCCATGGCGATCATTTTGGTGGTGTGCGCGGTGTGGTTGACGAAGCAGACGTGAAGTCTGGCAAAGTGCAGATTATCGCCCCAGTAGGTTTTATGGATCACGCTGTGGCTGAGAACGTCTACGCGGGCAACGCAATGACTCGACGCATGTTCTTTCAATACGGAGTGCTACTGCCCCGAAGCCCATTTGGTCATGTAGACCAATCAATTGGCAAAAATACCGCTGCCGGCAATTTAGGCCTCATCGAACCAACTAAGTACATTACCAAGGACTTTGAAACCATCACTGTGGATGGTGTGGTTATGGAGTTCCAGAATACCCCGGGCACGGAAGCGCCGGCTGAGATGAACACTTACTTCCCGCAATACAAAGCGTTCTGGGCAGCAGAAAACATCACCGGAACAATCCACAACATATACACCTTGCGTGGCGCCCTTGTTCGAGATTCACTATCTTGGTCCAAGCATATCAACACCGCGCTCTATCTATACGGCAATAATGCTGAAGTGATGTTTGCCTCACATAGCTGGCCTCGATGGGGTAACGACCGTATCCAGGAAGTAATGCGTACGCAACGAGATACCTATGCACACCTCAATAATGAAGTCCTACACTTAGCCAACCAGGGCGTCACCATTAACGAGGTACATAACGTCTACCGGCTACCAGAAAGTCTACAAGGTCAATGGGCGGCTCATAGCTACCATGGCTCAGAGGCCCATAACAGCCGTGCTGTTATTAACCGATATCTGGGTTACTGGGATGCCAATCCAGCAACGTTAATTCCACTATCGCCCAGTGAATCAGCCCCTTTATACGTTGAAATGATGGGCGGGTCTGGCAAGATTATTGCCAAAGGCAAAAAGCTCTATCAACAGGGTAAATATCGTGAAGCGATGGAGATCCTAAACAAGCTGGTATATGCCCAACCTAACAATGTTGCTGCTAAAGACTTGCTCGCTGATGTGTATGAACAAATCGGTTACCAGAAAGAGAGCCCAAGCGTTCGGAATAGCTTCCTGGGTGCAGCCTACGAACTACGCCATGGCATTCCGACCGGTGCCTCACCCAAATCGACTGGGCCAGACCTGATCAAAGCCATGACAACCGAGTTATGGCTTAATTCACTTGCCATCAGCATGGACAGCAAAAAGGCTGATGGGATGAAGTTTGTTATTAATCTAGACACCCCAGACAATGGTGAGACCTTCGTGATAGAAATGAGCAACTCGGCGCTCACTAACATTAAAGGTCAACAAGCCAAAAATCCGGATCTCACCATTACAGTGAATCGTAGCGATCTCAATGGCGTCATGGGCGGCCAGACAACATTCGAAAATCTTTCTGCTCAAGGCAAAGCAAAATTTGTCGGAGATAAGAGTAAGTTCGAGCAACTCAAAAGTGTTATGACGACCTTTACACCCGACTTTGAGCTAATTCCCGGCACCAAGATTGGAAAGACACCGCCCGCCGCCCCTGTTAAAGACCCGCTTCAGGTTATTCAGCCGGCACCCACTGCAGGTGAATAACTAAATACAGCCAACCTTGCCTCCTATTGGCCACGCGCTAATGACCCAGTTTCTTTGATCGCCATTGATCAAACTGTCTTTGATTATGTGCACTCACTGATTCAACCGTATCTGGCGGAATCTGTTTGAGGCAATCTGCGTAAGCTTGCGGATCGGGCTTTTCCACGGTGGGTGGATCTGCTTGGGTTTTTGAAGACTTGCCGTCCCAGGCAAATCGATTCCGGAATACCGGTGGGTCTGGCAGGCAGTCATCTTGATAAGTGGGTGGGCCACCAGAAGCAAAAGGCTGAAACGAAATGGTCTGTTCGAAGATCAGCGGCTTACCCGTTGGCGTAGGTGGCAATGGCGGCATCTTCTCAATGGCCTGTCGTGCGAGTTTTTCTGCCAGTTCAGAGGTCGTCCAAAGGGTCTGGACACTGGTGATACTGCCATCTGGCGCAATTTCAATCCGAAACCGAACTACGCCCTGGTCAGGGCCTTCAATAGCTGTACCCATCATGCTGCGCACTTGTTGGCCCCAGTTATAACGGTAACGCTTACTATTTTTCAGCGTGTAGGTTCCGGCCAACGCCCACTCCGCTGCACTCGGTGCCGGTGGTGCCTCCATGGAAGCTGGTTGGCGGTTTGATACAAGCGGAGAGGATAAAACCGGTGGTGACTCAACCAGCGGTTCCGGAGATGGCTCGGCTTTGGTTATAGGTTTTAGCGGCGTTTTATCCGGAGATGGTTGTACCATTTCAAGATACACAACCTGCGCCTTCGGCTTTATCTGGTCTGGCAACCATTTTATGAAGCGGTTGTCGTTCACCCCCATAAATACAATGAGCGCGTGAATGGCTATAGAGACCAGAAGCGCCAACAGGTATTTGTGATTGAGGATGTGCATTAAATGCTAACAATTACCGCAACATCAAGAAGCTCTAACTAATGCGCATAGGCAAATCAAGCGACATTTGATTAGTGCTTCGTAGGTTTTGTAGCCTTCGTAGACGCATCAAAACCACCCTGAGCCTTCCACTCGGCATAGCCGCCCTGCAAAATCCGGACATTGTCATAACCGGCAACACGAAGCGCAAATCCACCTTGCGCAGAAAGACTGCCTGTATTGCAATAGATGATGACAGGTTTGTTTTTCGGAATGTCTTCACGTTTGTTAAGCACCTGACGCCATTCAATATTCACAGCACCTGGAATATGTTCTTTGGCAAATTGATCCTTGTCACGTGCATCAATAACATAGAACTTTTTCCATTCGTCTTTAGGAATCTGCGCCGGGAAGATCGTGGCGCCACCGTAATCCACGAAATCGAGATACTCCTCCATGCCCTTAATAGTATCTTCCTTCACATCGGCCATGGCCGGGCTAGACAAAAGAGCGACTGCCACAACAGCCGTTGTAAGTATTTTATGTTTCATGATTGCTCCAATTGAAAAATATCGAATCATTCAGTTGTGTATCCAGCAGCCCGCCATTCGGCCACACCGTAAGAAAGCTTGTTTGCCTTAAACCCATTGGCTTGCAAAATTGCTATAGCCTCATCCGACCAGCGGCAGAAAGGGCCTCGACAATAGGCCACCACTTCCACCTCTGGAGAAATAGCTTTAAGGCCTAGGCGAATTTCATCAATAGGCACTGATCTCGCCATAGGCAGATGCCCTGCTTCGTACTCATCCGTTGGTCGCAGATCAAGAAGGACAGCTTCACCGGCCCGTAACTTTTTGAGTAAAGTCTTATGCCCCTCAACACTGGCGCTTGAGTGTTGACTACCGATTTCAGCCAGTTTGAGACTAAACTCCACCAGATGTGATTCGGCAAGTTCACGGAGGTGCACCAACATAGCCGGCACATCATCTCCATTGAGTGAGTAGACCATAAACTTACCATCACGCCGACTCTCTACAAGGTTTGCCGCTTTAAGGGTCTTGAGATGTGCACTGGCCAGCTTGATGTCGATGTGCGCCTGTTCAGCGATCTGGTCAACAGATTTAGTGCCTTGAACCAGTAAATCTAGTAGCTCAAGTCGTTTCGGGCTTGAAAGCGCTTTGCTGATCCGAGCAACTTGCTCATACAAAGGGGTCTTTGAATTTACAGACATTTAATCATTCTAATGAATGTTAGAATTAAAGCAAATAAGACACTTGTTGTTTATTCATGTCGTCCACACAGACGAATCTGCTAGCATCCAAAAAACCAACACTCCGGCACAAACAGCTATGACTGCTTCTAAATATGCGGCGCTTTTAGCACCTTTTCTTTTGACTGCCTGTTCAATGTTCTCATCCGGGGTCTCTCGAGGCATTGCAAATAGCGAATATATCTACACGGCCAATGACGTGAGCATCAATCACTTCGGTGTTAATTACAGCATTAATCAGCCACTGAAGGTGAACGACGAACGCGTAACCGCACAAACATTGGCTTCAGATTGCGAGAGCGGTACCGGCACACTGAAGATACTAACCGGAAAGCCTGAAGACGATGTGGACTACCCAGTTACGCTCACTGGCAATAAGCCGCAAGACAAAATTTTTAAGCACCTATGCGATAAAAACCCCAAGTTGGTTCGGGTCGTCAGAGGATGTTCTTAAAGCCGGGTTTTAATACGCCATTAACCGAACGTATCTGACCAGATCGAATCAGCCCAACCATGGGCATATCTTCCTTCGATCATGCTGGCTTCAGTTGATGTACCGCCAGAGCCCGGCACGATCTGGGGTACCTTCGCCTCCGGGTTATATCGATGAACAGAGGCCACATGAACACCATGAACATCATCGAGCATCGAATAACAGGTGTTCGCCATCAAAATGGGGGAAGCTTCCCGTCCTGACAGGATCTCGACGAGGGCAGATGCAACCGCTTTACCATGCTGGTTTGCCATATGGCCAGACTTAGGCATCTGGGGTGCAGCAAATACAGCGTCGCCAATCACATGTACGTTAGGGACTACAGCTGACTCCATCGTAACCCAGTCAACTCCGGCCCATCTTTGATTAATATTCAGCAAGTTCATCTTACGGGCAATATCTCCGCCACGCATAGGTGGCAAGATATTTAGCACATCCCCTTTGAACGTATCGCCAACCTCGCTCGTAACGAGTTTCTTAGACACATCAACTTCGGTCACATTCCAGTTGGGTCGGTAATCAATCATCCCCGCATAGTAGTTATTCCATGCAGCTTGAAATAACTTGCCCTTGGATTGGATACTGTCATTAGCATCTAGTACGACGATCTTTGATGCCGGTTTGTTCTTTTTGAAATAAAAAGCTACCTGGCAGACTCGCTCATAGGGACCCGGAGGGCAACGATATGGCGCCTTGGGTATTGAAATTACATAAGTACCACCATCCTTCATCGCCTCAAGCTGCTTACGAAGCGCTAAGGTCTGAGGCCCGCCTTTCCAAGCATGAAGAACCGTCTTTTGGGCGTTGGCATCGTATCCCTTGATCTCATCGAACATCAGGTCTATTCCGGGCGCAACAATCAACCGATCATAGGTATATTCGCGACCAGAAGCCGTTTTTACTGACTTGGCCAAAGGATCAACCGAAGTTACTTCGGTATTAACGACAGTAACGCCCCAGTGTTTCTTGAGTGCGTCATAAGTCCTAACTAAGCTCTTATAGTCTCGGTTGCCACCAATCACTTCGTTAGACATCGGGCATGAAACATAAGTCGGCGTGCGCTCGATCAGCGTCACCTCGATACCGTTATTGCTCCATTTGCGTAGATATTTTGCAGCGGTCGCGCCAGCAAACCCACCACCAATAACGACTACTTTGCCTGTTGCCTGCCGAGGCAATGCCATTGCTAAGCCAGGTAAAAGCGCTGTGCCGGAACCAATACCAATGGCCTGAAGCAGTCTACGTCGAGTGGAATCTATATGATTTTTCATAGCAAGCTCCTACTTCTTCTGTGTGGAGAAATAATCAGCCAGTTGTTGTAGTTCACTGTCGTTATAACCCTGCATCAGCTGCGGCATGATCGTGCCATGGCGTTCCCCTGACTTATAAGCGCGCAGGGAATCTAATAATTTCTGCCGATCCTCACCCGCTATAGTTGGCATGATCTCTGTTGGCGAGCGCCCATCAGTTCCATGACAATTAGCGCAATTAGAGGCTAAATAATTTGGCTTCAAATCGTCAGCAGCCTGCGCAGCTGATATTGCTAAGCTGGAGGCTATAACAACAAACATTGAGATACGACGAAACATTCCGGTCTCCCAAGTAACATTTGTGTTGTTATCTATCTCGTTGCAGCTGTTGTCAAGACACACTGCAAAATATTTAACCTTACATATCAAATGGTTATAAACAACGATATGTAGGTCCCGTTAACGCAATAGTTGGTATTTTTTATCCACGCATAAATGAAAGAAGCCGCATCAAATGCGGCTTCTTGGGATACTGTGGTGCCCAGGAAGAGACTCGAACTCTTACACCTTGCGGCGCCAGAACCTAAATCTGGTGCGTCTACCAATTTCGCCACCTGGGCAGCAGCTTATTGCGGCCACGATTCTACCACCGAATGGGCATTTGTTACCCCGTTATACTACGAAGATGGCCGTTGACCATTACGAAAACTTCCCTGTCGCTTCCCTACTGCTTCCAAAGCCTCTTAGAGCGCCGGTAGCTGCTATATACCGCTTTGCGCGCAGCGCTGATGATATTGCCGATGAGGGAACCGACACCCCCGAAGTAAGACTTGCCAAACTAAAAGCTTATGGCCATGCATTGGAGGCTATCGAAGCAAGTCGTCCAGTTCCGTCTGAACTGGCACCCATATTTGAACCGCTGGCTTATGAACACCGGCGCATTGGACTGCCGCTCGCTCCCTGCCATGCCCTGATATCAGCATTTATGCAGGATGTAGTGCAGGATCGCTACGCCACCTACGACGAACTCCTCGATTACTGCAGCCGCTCAGCAAACCCTGTTGGGCATCTGATGCTCTTTCTGTTCGAGGCCGACAGCCCGGAAAATCGCCTGGAATCTGACGCCATCTGTACAGCATTACAGCTCACTAACCATTGGCAGGATATTGCCATTGATGCCAACAAAGGCGCTCATGGGCGGATTTACCTACCCCAGGATGAGATTGCCCAATGGGGCTATACCGAATCAGACATCCTTACAGGAAATGCACGACTGAAAGATCCTGCCCAATGGTCTCGTTTCATGCGCTTTCAGACCGAACGGGTATATGCCTTATTTAACCGAGGGCAACACTTACCTACCCGTCTTGGCAAGCTGTCATGGCGAATAGGCCAGGAATTAAGGCTTACGGTAGCCGGTGGGCAACGGATTCTGGCAAAAATTGATGCCGTCGATGGCGATGTCTATCAACATCGCCCCACCCTGAACTGGCAAGATTGGTTCGCACTTCTGGTCCGCAGATAGCGCGCTTGCTCTACAATCTCACCGGATGAACGCCCACGATTACTGCCAGCAGAAGGTTGCCGAAAGTGGCACCTCGTTTTATTACGCCTTTCTCTTTTTACCGCAGGAAAAGCGCCAGGCCATTCATGCCCTATATGCCTTCTGCCGTGAGGTGGATGACGTGGTCGATGAATGCGAAGATCCGGCCATTGCTGTCGCCAAACTGAGCTGGTGGCGACAAGAAGTCGCTCTGATGGAATCCGGGTCGCCGACACACCCGGTAATGATTGCACTGAAATCGGTACGCGAGAACTTCAATCTACCCGTCGAATACTTCAACGAAATTATTGACGGTATGGCAATGGATCTGGAGTACAGCCGCTACCCGGATTTCAAATCGCTATCACTCTACTGCTACCGTGTTGCTGGCGTCGTTGGACTACTTTCTGCCGAAATCTTCGGCTATAGCGATCGCAAGACCTTGCGCTATGCCACTGAACTTGGCACTGCCCTGCAACTGACCAATATTATTCGTGACGTCGGGGAAGATGCCCGCCGGGGGCGCATCTATCTGCCGGTTGATGAATTACAACGCTTTAACGTGCCAGCGGCCGACATCATGAACGCCCGCGAAACACCCGAGTTTGTTTCACTGATGCAATTTCAGGCTGAACGCGCTCAGTCATATTATGAGAAAGCACTGGAAACCTTGCCTGCAGCAGACCGCTCGGCGCAGCGCCCCGGGCTCATTATGGCGGCGGTTTACCGCACCCTGCTCGATGAAATCACTAAAGATGGTTTCCTGGTCTTGAAACAAAAGACAGGGCTGCCGCCATTACGTAAACTTTGGATCGCCCTGAAAACCTGGTTCAAGTACTAATGGCACTAAAGCCGGCATCCGGGTTTCCGCGTGTCGCCATTGTTGGTGGTGGCTGGGCCGGCCTAGCATGCGCTGCTGAACTCTGCCAGGCCGGTTACCAACCGGTTGTTTTTGAATCCGCGCCAGAAGCTGGCGGTCGCGCCCGCAGCGCGTGGATTCAAGATGCAGCACGCGATAATGGCCAGCACCTCATGCTTTCCGGGTGCGCATCCCTCACCTCACTCTTTATATTAGCTGGCATCAGCTTACCCACTACCCCCTTTGTTTTTGAAAGCGGTAGTCGACGTTTAAGCGTTCCCGCTAATGCAGGTCGTATCGGATTAGCGGTTGCACTATTACAGGCCACCGGGTTTAGTGCTTATGAGCGCATCCGGTTAATCTTCGCCTTGATCAGATTACAACTCAATGGTTGGAGCGTGTCCGAATCCCAGACGGTAGCCGACTGGCTTTCAGTTAATCATCAACCTAATTCATTGATCAAGGAATTCTGGGAACCACTGGCACTGGCGATTCTGAACACGCCATTGAAGCAAGCGGCAATGGCTCGTCTGGCCCCCGTATTAAGGGATACGCTTGGCCGTGGCGGCAAAGCACTTTGTCTGCTGCAGCCCACCGGAAACCTGACTGAAAGTGTTGTGAATCCACTTGTTGACTTCATCAAAGCGCGGGGCGGTCAAATTCATCTTGGTCAACGCGTCACTTCCGTATTTCCCGCGCAAAATGGCTACGAACTGCACATCAAGGATCTAGAGCAAAAGGCGCATTTTGATCAGGTTGTTTTAGCCATCCCCCCCTGGGCTCTCGATAAAATCGAGCTACCTGAAGGTTTGGACAATATTCCCTTTGCCTCTCGTTTCGGATCACAACCTATTGCCACGGTGTATCTCGGCTTTAACCCGAGCTACCGTTTACCGGCACCCTTGCTGCAGATCGATGGGCCTACTGAGGCCGATGCCCGGTTGTGGGTGATGGATCGTGCGCACTGTGGCGAACCGGGTGTCGTTGCGGTATCGATTTCAGCCGAAGGCCGGTGGTGCGAACTGGATACCCCAGATCTGGCTAAAGCCTGTCTGAGATCTTTGCAGTTAGCATTACCCAATGTGCCCGAATGTCTGTGGCACAAGGCTGTTGTTGTTCATCGCGCAACCTATAAGGCAACGCCAGAAGCGAATATTGCAGCAGATGACTCAAACCCAATGCCGCAGCTCTATCTGGCCGGTGACTGGACGCACACAAGCTACCCGGCCACACTGGAGGCCGCTGTAGCTACCGGATTATGTGTGGCTCGACGAATCATCGCTGCAAACTCCTGAACAATTCTGATGATATTCGTTAGAATCTACCCATCATGACGATTTGGGCGATTGGCGACATACAGGGGTGCTTCGACCCCCTACAACGACTCCTGGACAAATGCCGATTTGACCCGGCACAAGATCAGTTGTGGATGGTGGGCGACCTCGTTAATCGTGGCCCGCATTCCCTTGAAACCTTGCGCTTCATACGCAGCCTAGGGAAATCTGCGGTAACGGTTTTGGGCAATCACGACCTCTACCTACTAATGGTGGCCGCGGATGCCGTACCCCGCCGCGGCAAAGACGATACGCTAGACCCGATCTTTGCTGCACCCGATGCAGCCGAACTACTCGACTGGCTTAAAGCCCAGCCGCTAGCACACGCGCAGGTACTCGATGGCCAACGCTATCTGATGGTGCATGCCGGACTACTCCCCGAATGGACAGCAGACCAGGCCTTGGCATTAAGTGATGAGGTCTCAACGCATCTTAAAGGTAAAGACTTTGGCGCATTTCTGCTCTCACTCTGGGGCGATAGCCCACTGGGTTGGCATAAGAGTTTGAATGAGATGGACCGGGCCAGGGTCATTGTTAACGCTATGACGCGCATGCGCTTCTGCTCACGTCAGGGTGCGATGGATCTTAAAATCAAGGGCAAGCCAGAAAACGCACCCGCCGGTCACGTACCCTGGTTCGAAGTCCCGGGTCGCAAAACCGCCAAAGATACGCTGGTAGTAGGTCACTGGTCAGCCCTGGGCTTGAAAATGATGCCTAATCTCGTGGCCCTGGATTCAGGTTGTCTGTGGGGAGGTCACCTGACAGCTGTGAGCCTTCCAGAGCGAGAAATCATGCAGGTGTCCTGTACAACCTGCAGGTAATTTAAAGAGTTTGATCTAGGTCAAATATCTGGACTGATCCGTACCCAAATTCGGCGTAGAATCTTTTTAGTGCATCGCATCATTCTATTGTCATGAGTGGTGTGTTTAATTGCAGGAAGAGACCATCATGCTTGAAGAACACTATCTAAAACCCCTATTCGAACCGGAGAGTGTTGCCGTATTCGGTGCTAGCGACCGGGAAAACTCTGTTGGTCAGGTGCTGTTCAAAAACCTCATACAAACGGGCTTTGGTGGGCGTCTCTTCCCGATCAATCCGAAACACGACACGGTTCAGGGTCAAGAAACCTTCAAGTCATTGCATGATGTGCCGGGCCGGGTCGATCTGGCCATTATCTGTACGCCAGCCATGAGCGTACCGGGCATCATCGAACAATGTGGTGAACGGGGTGTACGCTTTGCGCTTATCGTATCCAGCGGCTTCGCCGAACGTGGTCATGCCGGTGCTGCACTAGAACGTAAAGTACTGGAAATCGCCCGCAGCTATAGCGTGCGTATCCTGGGCCCGAATAGCCTGGGCATTATGCGCCCGCCAAGCCGGCTGAACGCCACCTTTACCCAGGAACGGGCCCATGAGGGCAAAATGGCATTGGTGTCACAGTCTGGCGCCATCTGTTCGGCCATTCTGGACTGGGCCCTGCCAAACAATGTGGGTTTCTCCTCCGTTGTCTCACTAGGTCGCTCGACCGATATCGACTTCGGTGAAATCCTGGATTACCTGGTGCATGACCCGCGCACCCACTACATTCTGCTTTATATCGAAGGCATCCAGAACGCACGTCTGTTCCTCTCCGCCCTGCGTTCTGCTGCCCGTATCAAACCGATTCTGCTCTACAAGACGGGGCGCTTTGCCTCCGGTACCGCTGCAGCACTCACCCACAGTGGTATCCGCAGTGGATCGGATACCGTATTCGACATGGCCGTTCGCCGCGCCGGTGTGGTGCGCGTAAACAGCATTATTCAACTGATTGAGGGTGCCAAGGCACTTAATGATCGCCTACAGCCCAAGGGCAAACGTCTGGCCATTATCACCAACGGTGGTGGCCCGGGTGCTATTGCGGCGGATCGCGCCAGTGAAGCAGGTATTCCCCTGGCAGAGCTGCAAGACAGCACGATCCAGGCATTGAACAAGGTATTGCCAACGACCTGGTCACATGCGAACCCGGTAGATATTGGCGGCGATGCCAATGCAGAGCGCTATCGTGAAGCCATAGCACTTTGTGCTGCCGACGATACGGTTGACGGCTTACTGGTGGTGCTAACCCCGCAAGCGATGACCAACCCGATGGCTGTGGCTGAAACGGTGGCTGATCTCACTAAAGATCTGACCAAGCCACTCATTGCCTGCTGGATGGGCGAAGAACATACCCGTGCCGCCCGCGAGTTTTTATCGGGACACAATATTCCGGTATTCCGTATGCCGGAGTCTTCGGTCGATTTATTCTCTAATCTGTCGACCTTCTACGAAAACCAACGCCTGCTGCTACAAACACCTGCTGCCAAATCGCAGGGTAACGAATTGCGCATCGAAGGCGCCCGCATGCTGATCGATGCCGTGCTGGCTGAAAAGCGCAAGACGCTCTCCGAGATGGAATCCAAATCGGTGCTGCGCGCATTTAAGATTCCTGTTGCACAAACCATGGTGGCTCATAGCGTGGCGGATGCGCTCATGTACGCAGAGCAACTGGGATTCCCGATTGCCATGAAAGTCGATTCGCCCGACATTCTGCGTAAAACCGATGCCGGTGGGGTACGACTGAACATTCAGGATGCGGTTTCACTCCGTAATGCCTATCACGACATTATCGAAACCGTAAAACGTAAACACCCGAATGCGCGTATTTCCGGTGTATCGATCGAACCCTTCGTCTCACGCAACAATGCGCGTGAAGTGCGCGTTGGCGTATTCCGTGATCGCACCTTTGGTCCAGTTATCACCTTTGGTAGTGGCGGTAACGAATCTGATCTGTACCCGGATCGTGGCCTCGCACTGCCCCCGCTTAACCAGGTGCTTGCTGAAAGCCTGGTGAAATCAACTCGTACCTATAACCTGCTCAAAGGACATGGCCCAATCCCACCGGCCAATATCGAAGCAATCTATGAACTGCTCCTTCACATTTCAGATCTGGTCAGCGAAATTCCCCAGATCATCGAACTCGATATCAATCCGCTAATTGTTGATGAAGAAGGCGTAATCGCGGCCGATGCCCGCATCGTGATTGATTACGCACCGGCCACGGTTGATCGTTATGCCCATATGGCAATCCACCCGTACCCGAACCATCTGGTCGAAGAATGGATCCTGCCTGACGGCTCTTCCGTGACCATCCGTCCGGTACGTCCGGAAGATGCCGAAATGGAGAAGGAATTCGTCAAGAACATGTCTGACGAAAGCCGCTACTTCCGCTTCATGGATACCATGCGCGAACTCTCGAAGCCACAGCTGGTTCGCTTTACCCAGATCGACTACGACCGGGAAATGGCCTTTGTAGCTGTTCAGATTGATGAAGACGGCGCACCCGTTCAAATTGGTGCATCCCGCTATGTCACCAACCCTGATGGTGAAACCGTGGAGTTTGCCCTGGCCGTTGCCGATAGCTGGCAGAAGCGTGGCCTCGGCCGCAAGCTGATGCAGGTATTAATCGATTGTGCCCGTTCGAAGGGTTATACGGCTGTCATTGGTGACGTGCTGTCAGACAACACCAAGATGCTCAATCTGATGAGTTCACTGGGTTTCAAGATCCTACCTAACCCGGAAGACAATACGATCAAACGTGTGGTGAAACCGCTGACCCACTAATCAGATCGACTGGCGGCTGCGGGTGTTGATTGCCGGCAGCATGCCAGGTGCAGGCGGACGAAAAGGCGATGTCTGAGGTTCCGCACCAAATTGCACGTTGATCGTGAATTCGTTCTCTTCACTTAAGGCGCCGCGATTCACCGTCAGATATTCACGAAACGGTACGCCCATGGGTTCGATGATGTAGAAGTCCCGCTTCGAACCCATTTCCTTGCTCTTGTAGCTGTAATCCGAGGCGCGAAAATTAACCATGTGATACGCGCCCTTCTGGATTTGCCGCGTACTGGTCACATTATCGTTAGATCGTTCGACCAGCATCAACTGTATAGAACGCAGCTGACGAAGCGCATCGCCCGCCAGCCAGGTTTGATAACACCTCAGTGATTCATATTGCGGATCGTTCCGGAAGCAGAGCAGGCCTTCCCCATTAACGATTTCCGTCCCACGCGCTGTCTGGTTTTTGAACGGTGAAGGCGCCAGACCCAGCGGTACAGCAACCGGGGCGGTGATTAATGAAAATACCGATTTACCAATATCGCTCCATTTGGCGCGCTCAAAGTCGACCCGTTGTCCCTGTATGTTCAGGAAAGCCTCAAGATCGGAATACCACTTTTCGCTGGGCGCCACATCAGATACCTGCAGCACGATCTGGGCATTTTTCTTACTATCCGTACTGACATACAGACGATCCATCCGGGCGCTGAAAAGTGCCGGCCGTTGGATTAATGCCATAAGCGTGGCGCGCGCACTATCCTGCTTTTCGACAAAGCGCCCTACTTCACCCAGGTTGAGGGAGCGGCTATTAGGATTGAGCGCAATATTCTTTTTATCGAGGTAAACCTCTGCGCTAATCTTTACAACGCAAGGGGATACCCCTTTGCTCTCTAACACAGTGTACTGGCGAACAACGCCCCCACTATATTCATTGAGGCTTTCCGCATAGTACTTATCGGAAACCAATGATTTCTGGCTATTGATGAATGAACCGACGACCTTGTCACTGGCCTGCACCTTGGCCTGGCCCAAGGCCTCCTGGCAGGTATTGCCCACCCCTTCAGCCTGCACTGTCTTTACATCGCCGTTTTTAGGCGATGAAGCACAGGCAACAAGGCATGCGGCGCTTCCCAACAAAAGGAAGCGCCGCATGACGTTAGTGGTCATCACAGCCAGGCTGTTCCGAAAGCCGCTTAGAAATTACCCATGGCCTTACGTGCCTGCTCGGCACCCTTGATGCTTTGCTGGGTTACCTCGATCGTCACGGAAACGTGTTGCTGCTCTTTAGACACCTTACGTGCAGTCACCTGCACACCCTTCAGGATGGCCTGTGAGTTATCGTCAATACGCTCGCGTACCGTCTGGGCTACCGTGTTAGCCTTCTGGCGGCTTTCTTTGGTGGCCTGGCTATTGCTGGCCGCATCTTCATCGTCACCAGCTGTGTTCGTCTCATTAGCGCTGTCGACCTGAGCAATGTTCTTCAGATAAGACTTGGAAATGGTCTGTACCGACTTGGTCGATTTCACATCGTTCGACATAAATTCCGTCAGGTTACGCTTGGCGCGCATGGTGGCCGTTTTGAAAGCAATTTCCACACCCTCTGGTGCATTATTAACCAGCGGCGCAGTGGCTGATGAGGTAATTGAAATCCAGTTACCCTTGTCGTCAAACTTTAGCGTGAGCGGACCATTGGCTTCGAGGAACTCGACATCGGCCGTACGACCTGGTGTGGCATCAACCGGATTCTTAGGCGTGCTACTGCAAGCCGTGAGACCCAGAAAAAGAGCCGATACAATCAGAAACGACTTTTTCATCAATTACTCCTTGTTGATACCTAGTTGGTAGGCAATATGTATTGTTGGACAACGACGTCTGGGCGCTTATATAAATCCTGAACCTGCTTACGGACCACAGGATCTTTGATCTGGGGGCCCAGGAGGTCCGAATGGCTTAGCGGTTCGATCTTGGTGGTCGGGTCTTTCAGTGGCTTATCAGGTTCTTGCACTGGATCCAGCGGTTGCACTTCAGCCTTATCCGATGGTGTTACCGGCTGGACAACCTCCTGCTTTTTGATCTTTTTGCTGGCGGGTGTTTCGGCTTTCCATTGGTTCAACCGTTCGAAATCTTTGTCGAATTTTGAAAACTCACGCTCAAAACTGGAGCCCTGCGCACAGACAGCCCCACTCAGGAAGACCAGCATCATCATCAGATATCGCATAGTGTGTCTTATAACGAGTCAGAACTTATAAAGTTAACGCCAAACGAGCCTATTTTGCACAAATCTGAAAATAAAAAAGCCTGGTGATTTACCAGGCTCATGTGCAGCATACCAATCCCCGATCAGGAATCGAACAGCACGTCGTAAGGGTATGACTTCTGTGGCACTTTGGCCTCAGCATAGATTTCGTTCTGCTTCACGTTCTGTGGCTTATCCCACCAGATCGAGCGACCGGTGATTTGATCAGTGTGCCACTGCGGATTCTTCTTCATCTCTTCGTTGATGAACTTAGTGTGATCCGATACGTAATCAAATTCGATACGGGCCATGGCCGGAAACTCCGAAATATGTGAATGGCGTGATTATAAGGCAGAGTCGACTCTAGGCGAAATTCCCGGTACACCGGCCTCTTCAGCATCGGTCCCTTCGGATACCGGCATGATTTCGTCCGGTAGCCCCAGCGCCTGGCGGTGCTGCTGCCAGATGCTCAACATATTACAGAACAGTGCCCCCTGCTCCAGGGCATCATCCAGCGCCACATGGGTATGCGGTAAGTCATCAAACCAGTCTTTGGGCAGTTTGGGCTTGATACAGCTACGATAGGGCAAGCCGGACAGCGCCATGGCAAAGGTTTTCATATCCAGGGCAGACCAGGAAAACGGTGATTCGCCCACGAAATTCATCAAGTACCAGAAAACAAAGGTGAAATCGAAACCAGCCGGATAGGCAACGAATACGGCCTTGCCCGGTAAAGCCCGCACCCATTTTACGTAGTCCTTCATGGCCTCTTTAGGATCACGCAGATCCTTTCGGCAGGCCTCCCAGGCTTCCGGCTCGGTTTTCCACCACTTCATGGTCATGTGGTGCCCTTTGGCACCAGGCAATAGTTCCAGATTGGCGCTGAAGGTGCCAATCAGTTGCTTATCAGCCGTATAGGCGGCTGAAGCAAAGGACAACATGGAATGGGGGCCCGGAATCGGGCCATCTGCCTCGACATCGGTGCTTACATAGATTTCAGCCATGCGGCATTTTACCCATGAAAAAGGCGACCCGAAGGCCGCCTTCTTTGAGAAATGGAACTTTACTTGGTAAAGACCATCTTCCCCTTCTTGCAATCCACCTTGATCACATCCTTAGGACCAAAGTCGCCCTCGAGGATATGCGTGGCGAGTGGGTTTTCGATCTCCGCCTGGATGGCGCGCTTCAGCGGACGTGCCCCGAATACCGGGTCGAAGCCGGATTCGGCAATCCGATCGAGAGCGGCATCCGATACTTCCAGACCCATATCCATGGCACCGAGGCGCTTTTCCAGATAACGCAGCTGGATGCGACCAATATCACGGATGTTCTTTTCATCGAGTGCATGGAAGACGATGACGTCATCAATCCGGTTGATAAATTCCGGACGGAAGAAGGTCTTCACCTCAGCCATCACGGCCAACTTGATTACGCCGTAATCATCCCCGGCCATCTGCTGGATCATCTGACTGCCCAGGTTGGAGGTCATGATGATGACCGTATTGCGGAAGTCGACGGTTCGACCCTGCCCATCGGTTAAGCGGCCATCGTCCAGTACCTGTAGCAGCACGTTAAAGACATCCGGGTGCGCCTTCTCGACTTCATCGAGCAGGATCACGCTGTACGGGTTGCGTCGAACGGCCTCAGTCAGGTAACCACCTTCGTCGTAACCGACATAGCCCGGAGGCGCTCCAATCAGTCGAGCGACCGAATGCTTCTCCATGAATTCACTCATGTCGAGTCGGATCAAGTGGTCCTGCGAATCGAAGAGGAATTCGGCCAGCGCTTTAGTCAGCTCGGTCTTACCTACACCCGTTGGGCCCAGGAAGAGGAACGAACCATAGGGACGATTTGGGTCTGACAACCCGGCACGTGAGCGACGAATGGTTTCCGAAACGAGACGCAGCGCTTCCTTCTGACCGATTACACGGTTATGCAGATAGTTTTCCATCTGCAGTAACTTGGCGCGCTCGCCTTCCATCATCTTGGAAACCGGAATACCGGTTGCCCGCGAGACGACTTCGGCAATTTCTTCTGCACCCACTTCGGTACGCAGCAGCTTGTGCTTGGTAGCCTCCGCATTGGCAGCATCGCCCTTGCTTTCGGCCACTTTCAACTTGGCTTCCAGTTCCGGCAGCTTGCCGTACTGCAGCTCAGCCAGTTTGTCGAATTGACCCTTGCGTTGTAGCTCGGCCATTTGTAGGCGCAGTTTTTCAATCTCTTCGCGCACCTGCGATGAGCCCTGCAGCGTCGATTTCTCGGCGCGCCAGATTTCATCCAGATCAGCGTATTCCTTACCTAGGGTATTGATCTCTTCCTCGATCAGCGCCAGGCGCTTCTGCGAAGCTTCATCCTTTTCCTTCTTGACTGCTTCACGCTCAATCTTGAGCTGAATCAGACGACGGTCAAGCTTATCCATCTGTTCTGGCTTGGAGTCGATTTCCATCTTGATCTTGGCAGCGGCCTCATCGATCAGGTCGATGGCCTTGTCTGGCAAGAAGCGGTCCGTAATGTATCGGTGCGAAAGTTCGGCCGCAGCCACGATGGCCGGGTCGGTAATCTCGACACCATGGTGCACTTCATAACGTTCTTGTAGACCACGCAGAATGGCAATGGTCGATTCGACGGATGGTTCCTCAACCATGACTTTCTGGAAACGGCGCTCCAGGGCAGCGTCCTTTTCGACGTATTTGCGGTATTCATCCAATGTGGTGGCGCCGATGCAATGCAGTTCGCCACGAGCCAAGGCAGGCTTGAGCATATTGCCGGCATCCATAGCCCCTTCGGCTTTACCAGCGCCGACCATGGTATGAATTTCGTCGATGAAGAGAATGACCTTGCCTTCTTCAGCAGCGATGTCTTTGAGCACAGCTTTCAGACGCTCTTCGAATTCACCCCGATACTTGGCACCTGCGAGCAATGCAGCCATATCGAGTGACAACACCTTTTTACCCTTGAGGGTCTCCGGCACTTCCTCGTTAATGATGCGTTGGGCCAGCCCTTCAACAATGGCAGTTTTACCCACACCAGGTTCGCCGATGAGTACCGGGTTGTTTTTGCTGCGGCGCTGCAAAATCTGGATGGAGCGGCGGATTTCATCATCTCGGCCGATCACCGGATCCAGCTTGCCTAGACGGGCACGCTCGGTCAGGTCAAGGCAATATTTCTTAAGCGCTTCGCGCTGGCTTTCCGCATCGGACGAATCTACGCCCTGGCCGCCACGTACAGCCTGAATGGCCAGCTCCAGCGACTTGCGGTTCAAACCATTGTCACGGCACAAACGGCCAGTTTCACCCTTGTCATCACATAGGGCAAGCAGAAAGAGTTCGGAAGCAATGAACTGGTCGCCACGCTTAGCGGCTTCCTTGTCACAGAGGTTGAGGAGATTACCCAGGTCGCGAGAGGCCTGCATTTCACCACCGGTGCCTTGCACCTGCGGTAAACGCTTTACTAACGCTTCGACCTCACGGGTCAACGCGGTCACATTGACCCCGGAACGCTCAAGCAACGACCGAATGCCGCCGTCAGACTCCTGAATCATTGCCAACAGCAAATGCGCCGGCTCAATGAAACCACAGTCGTTAGCAAGAGCGATGCTCTGTGCATCAGCCAGAGCCTGTTGAAATTTGGTTGTTAATTTGTCGAATCGCATGGTTTTCCTTTGTATTGTTCTAATTGGTGGGCCGGTTTTCACCAAACGCCATGATCTTTTGGCAATATGTAGGCTAAATGCGTTTTTTCAAGTCAAGTGTAGTCCTAATCAGGAACAAAAAAAATGAATCCACTGGCGCCCTCCCCGAATTCAGGATCAAACGCTTCGAAATCAGGCAATCACCCTAAGGTTATTAGCGCCCGCGCGGCAGCTTCATTGGTGCAATCCGGGCAGACGCTCGCGACATGTGGCTTCGTCGGCATCGGTTTCCCTGAAAACCTGGCGATTGCTCTGGAGGCGCACTACAACGAGACCGGACTCCCCAAAGACCTGACGCTGGTATTTGGGGCCGGCCAGGGGGATGGCAAAGATAGAGGGCTGAATCACCTGTCCCCGCCCGGACTCCTCAAGCGGGTTATCGGAGGGCATTGGGGGCTGATTCCCAAGGTTGGCAAGCTGGCGATCTCTAATCAGATTGAGGCCTACAACCTGCCCCAGGGTGTACTTTCCCAGCTGTATCGGGACATCGCTTCTGGCAAACCCGGCTTACTAACCCATGTCGGACTACATACCTTTGTTGACCCCCGGAACGGTGGCGGCAAGATTAATGAACGCACGACGGAAGACTATGTCTTCCTGACTGAAATCGATGGTAAGGAATATCTGCGTTACAAGACATTCCCGATCGATGTTGCCTTTTTACGTGGCACTTCAGCTGACCCATCAGGCAACATCACCATGGAAAACGAGGCGCTAACCCTGGAATCTCTGGCTGTCGCCATGGCAGTGCATAACTCTGGTGGCAAAGTGATCGTTCAGGTTGAGCAGCTGCTTCCTGCTGCCACCATGAAGCCTAAAGACGTACGCATACCGGGCATTCTGGTTGACTATGTGGTGTTGGCAGAACACCCGGATCACCATCAGCAAACATTTGCAGAAGCATTTTGTCCCGCATTTGCCGGCCATATTCGTGTGGAGCTGGATGCGCTAGAACCGATGCCATTATCGGAACGTAAGCTCATCGCACGCCGAGCGGCACTGGAATTGCGCCCGGGATCGATCGTGAACCTGGGTATCGGCATGCCTGAAGGCGTGGCTAATATTGCGGCAGAAGAAGGCATTAGCAGCTTTATGACACTGACTGCCGAGCCGGGCATCGTTGGCGGCATTCCCCAGGGCGGTCTGAATTTTGGCGCTGCGGTCAATCATGACGCCGTTATCGACCAACCTTACCAATTTGATTTCTACGACGGTGGTGGCATTGATTTGGCCTTCCTGGGTCTGGCTCAGGCAGATGCTCAAGGCAATCTCAACGTATCCAAATTCGGCCCGAAGCTAGCCGGTAGCGGTGGCTTCATCGATATTAGCCAATCATCCAAAAAAGTTATCTTTGTTGGCACCTTCACCGCAGATGGCCTAAAAATTGCCATTGAGAACGGTCAGCTAAAGATTCTTGAAGAAGGCAAGGTCCATAAATTCGTCAAACAAGTCGAACAGCTCACATTCAGTGGCGCTTATGCGGCACAAAAAAACAAACCTGTGCTGTACATTACCGAACGCTGCGTATTCGAGCTCACCGGCAATGGCATGATGCTCACCGAAGTTGCTCCGGGTATTGATATTGAGCGCGACATTCTGGCGCACATGGATTTTGTGCCCATAATCAGCCCAGACCTCAAGCCTATGGACAGCGCGATCTTCCAGCCTGAACTCATGGGCCTTGCCCAGACTCAGTCCCATTAATTACTGCTCTCTCACTTTCAGGAACACTATGCGCATTTGCCCAAGCCTGCTTACCGCCCTGCTACTTGTTACCACGCTGTTCCAGGGCGCTAGCGTGGCAAGTGCGCAAAGTACTGATATCAGCGCGCCCGCCCCCCTGACAGGACCGGTTATCCAACGGGTACGGGATAAACAAACCCTTACCATTGCTTACGATCCAAATCAGGCACCTTTCTCTCTTACCGGGGATGACGGGCAGCCAACCGGCTATACGGTCGATCTGTGCAAAATTGTTGCCTCTCAGCTGGTCACTCAGCTTGATATGAAGCTCATGGATGTACGCTGGATCAAAACCAATACACGTTCGCGTTTTGACGCCATTGAATCAGGTGAAGCTGATCTGGAGTGCTCGGCAACTTCCAACACGCTAGACCGTCAGCGCCGTTTTGCCTTTAGCCTGACCACCTTTATTCAGGGCGCTACCTTCGCCGTACGCAGTGATGCGAATATGGAAAAGCTGGACCAACTGGCGGAAAAGAAAGTGGCGGTTGTGCGCGACACCACAACAAGCAAGCTCCTGAAGCAGGCCATTGCAGCAGGACAATTCAACGCCAAACTGGTTGAGGCGAAGTCATTTGAAGCTGCAGCCAATCTCCTTGCCAACCGGGAGGTTGAAGCAGTCGCCGGGGATCGGCTCGTTATGTTCGACCAACTGGTACGCTCGAAGCTAGGCACACGCTTTCGCATGCTGCCCCAAGACTTTGCGCCCGAGTATTACACCATCATGATGAACAAGAACGACCCAGATCTGCGCTGGGCTGTTAACGCGACCCTTTCGCGCGTATATCGCACACCGGTGATTGGAGAACTCTATCAGCGCTGGTTTGGGTCGCTCAACCAACCTGGCCAGCTTATGGAAGCCCTGTATTTCAGCCAGGCCTATCCTGAATAATCCATGAATGTCATGAAGCCTTCACTGTTCTACCACTAGAATGCGCAGATGACCGAACCCGTTCAGACAAAGACGTCCAATGCCGACCAAACTGCCTCGGCCGTTTGGCAATTGGCGGGTTCTCTGGCAACCCTGCGTCTGACTGGTCACTTCAATGCCCATACCTTAGGTGGTCTCTGGTCAAAGACGCGGGAAGAACAGAGTTCATGGCTTGCTAACGCAGGCAGCAACAGCCAGCTGACTGTCGACCTTGCGAACGTGACCTATCTGGATGGCGCTGGTATCGCATTTGTTATTGATCTCACCCATGCTCAGGCGTCAGCATCAGGCTCATTTACGTTGGCCAATCTTGACGCGCGCTACCAACCACTGATCGATCAATACCAACCGATTGCCAGCCTTTTTCCCGAGCCGGATGCCAATCACCATACACATACCAGCCTGATCGAGCGGACTGGCAAAGGCATGTATGAAATTGCCGATGATGCCAAACGACAAATTACTTTTATCGGTGAAATAGCCAGCAGTATCGGCTGGGCCATACGTAATCCACGCCAAATGCGCTGGAATGACTTCATTAATGTCGCCGTGGAAGCTGGTGTCGCAGCACTACCGATTGTGTCTCTGGTGGCATTTCTGATTGGTGTGATTCTCGCCTTCCAATCAGCGATTGGCCTTAAACAGTTTGGTGCCGAAACTTTTGTAGCGAATCTGGTATCACTCTCGATCTTCCGTGAGCTCGGCCCACTGATAACCGCCATTCTGCTGGCCGGTCGTTCATCGGCCGCCTTTGCTGCTGAAATCGGCACCATGACCGTCAATAATGAAGTCGATGCACTCGTTACGGGCGGCATCGATCCGATTCGCTTTTTGGTCTTGCCCCGGATGCTAGCGGGACTGTTGGTAGCGCCAATTCTCTCTTTGTTTTCCGATCTGATTGGCATCGTGGCAGCATCGATCACCATGCTGGCCTATCAAGTGCCGTTCGTAACCTTTTATGAAGCCGTATTCAAGACAATCCACCTTAATGATGTGCTGTCCGGCCTGACGAAATCCTTGCTCTTTGGCCTCATCATTGCCGGCGTGGGCTGTCTGCGCGGTATGCAGACAGGTACCGGTGCGGCCGCCGTTGGCCTTTCGGCCACCCGCGCTGTGGTGTCGAGTCTGATCCTCATCGTCATAGTCGACGGCATCTTTGCTTACATCTCCTATAAAACCGGGTTCTGATGTGATGACCATGAGCCCAACCGCTACTACCGAAAACATTATCGAGGTTAAAGACCTCACGGTAGGCTACGGCAGCAACATCGTGCTGCAGAACATCAACTTCTCCGTCAAAAGAGGCGAAATCTTTGTCATTCTCGGCGGATCCGGCTGTGGCAAATCCAGCCTGTTAAAAAACATGATCGGCCTGTACGAGCCACCCAAGGGCTCGGTGACTATCGAAGGCCAGGATATTGTTACTGCCGAAGGCGCCGCACGGCAGGAGATTCTCACCCGCTTTGGTGTGATGTATCAGCAAGGGGCGTTATTCGGCTCAATGAATCTGCTAGAAAACGTCCGTCTATTCCTAGAGGAGTACACGCAGTTAAGTGAAGATGAGATGTCTCTCATATCGCGCTGTAAACTCGACCTGGTTGGACTTCTACCCTTCGAATCGTTCATGCCTTCCGAGATTAGTGGCGGCATGCAGAAGCGTGCTGCCATTGCACGTGCCATGGCACTCGACCCGGACATCCTCTTTCTCGACGAACCGTCAGCGGGTCTAGACCCGATCACATCAGCCGAACTAGATCAGACGATTCTGTCGATCTCTCGCAATCTGGGAATCACCTTTGTCGTGGTAACGCACGAACTACCAAGCATTTACGCCATAGCTGATCGCATCATCATGCTCGACAAGGACACCAAAGGTATTATTGCCGAGGGTAATCCAAAGTGGTTGCGCGACCATAGCGACAACCCTCTAGTACGCAAATTCTTTAATCGTGGCGTAGATGTTCCACTTTCGGACCAGCCGCTTCCATCGCAATCCCTACCGGCCTGAACACCATCATGTCCAATAGAAACAGTGCTCAATATTACCGACTTGGTCTATTTGTTATGGCAGGTGCCGCTGCGCTGGTTGCCCTAATTCTGGTGTTTGGCGCTAAAAATCTGTTTGCCAAAACAATGGTGATCGAAACTTACATCAAGGAGTCCGTACAAGGTCTGGACGTGGGTGCTGCAGTCCGATTTCGCGGGGTACGCGTTGGCCAAGTCAGCTATATCGGTCTTTCCGGTCCATTATATGAAAATGGCGTGAGCCCGATTGAACGGAAACAGTATGTTGTCGTGCGCATGACGGTAAAAAAACTTAACCATGATGATGCTGATTACATTGAGAAGATGGTGCGCGATGGTATGCGAGCCCAGATTCGTGGCCAGGGTATTACAGGGGTGAACTACATTGAACTGGATTACGTTCGTGATCCTGAAAAGATGAAAGAACTCTCCTTCGATTGGACGCCGGAATACCCGGTTGTCCCTTCACAACCAAGCCCGGTAAATATTCTGCTGGATAGCGTAGAAGATGCACTGAAGAAATTTAACCACCTTAACCTCGCCAAAACCCAGGATGAAGTTAACAACCTGTTAACAAACCTCAATAGCATGATTGCTGGTTCGGGTGGCGACCAGAAGGGCCTCAATGATTCTGTTGTGCAGCTAAACAAGCTGCTGAGCAAAGTGAACAAGGCTACTGACAATCAGGAATTGGCGATTATGATCGAGCAGCTCACAGCTTCGATCATTGTCCTGCGCCAGACCCTCACCACCATGCAGGGCGATCTAACGATCTCTGCCGACAACGTGCGGCAGATTACGAACAATGTGAACGATTTGTCGCAAAAAGCTAACGACTATCCCTCGTGGTTGATTTTTGGCCAGCCGCCTAAACGCGTATCCCCATAACTGACCCGGTTTACAGGACTCCCCATGAACGCCCATCAAACTCGAGCCAGCAACACCGCTATTACCGTCCTTTCGCGCCGTTGGCTGATCCCTGCCCTATTGACTACATTGCTCTGCGCTTGCTCTCTGAACCGCCCCAATCCGGACCAGAGCAGTTGGCTTGTAGTCCCAGAACGCACGGCAGCACCGCGCGCAACCCCGGTAAATATGCACCTAAAAATGGGCAACTTTTCGGCCAACGCACCTTACGACGGCAAATCTCTCGTCTACCGGATGTCGGATAACAAATTCGAGAAGGACTTCTACAACGTCTATCTCATCTACCCTAGAGACATGGTTGCCAACGCAACGCAAAAGTGGCTGACGCAATCAAATGCGTTCACGCTGATAGTTGAACAACCGACCACCTTCTTTCCGATGTATCAGCTACAAGGGGTAATCGACGAGTTTTACGGCGACTATCGTGACCAGCCGACTGCGGTGGTAACCATCCAGTTCTATGCCAGCGCCAGCTTTAACGGCAATAACGGGATGTTCTCTACGCCGCGCATTAGCCGACGCATACCACTGGCGGATAAATCAACCCAGGCATTAATCAATGGTCAGCAACAAGCCCTAACAGAAATACTTACCGAGCTTGAGGGACGTTTAGTCACCGATGCGGCAAAGGCACCGCCAGAGTATCGATCAGTTACTGGCCAAAAGGTAGTGCACTAACCAGATATACGTACCGGGGCAAAACCGCCCCCGGACGTGCGGAAGTTCGTTGTCTGGCCCTGGTACAAACGTCCTGCCAGCAATTGAATTTTTCCGTTATAGGCATAAACCCGCAGATCATATTTGAGCATTGTGGGTTCTGAATCATCTGCAACACCCATGACACGCACTTCTGGGGGGGGCACAAAATCCTGGGCCACGTACCCACCCTGCAGAATTTCTTCAAACACCCGTTTGGTGAGTTTGTCTCCGCGATAAGTGGCGCGCGAACCGAAACCCGCCTGGGGTTTGAAGAACAAAGATTTTCGACGGTTCCAGAAATCCTCAGCTTCGGCAGCAAATACCGGCACGGTACGAGGCACACATGCAACAATCTGCTCGACAGAGTCGGCATCAAGATCAAAGGACCTAAGACGCTCTGCATCTGACAACCAATCCAGATTACGTTTATCAGCCCAAAGTGCATGTGCTACTGGATTAGGCGTTATGAGTGTGCCTGCGCGTGACCCACTGACTTGCCGCACCCACGATTGAGCAATAGATGACAATTCCGGCGTAGATAAGCTGAAGTCCGTTAAGCGGTTGTAGAGTAGATCAATGGATTGGCCGTGAGCATGAAGCCGACCGTCAGCATCACAATCCAAAACTTCGGGGCCGCAGATCATGGCCTGTATGCCATGCGCTTCGAATAGTTTCTGCCAGCGCACAAACTCCGGATAAAGGTATTGCTGTTCGGGGTTGTCATCGACGATGGCAATTGTTTTCAATCCTTGTGTTGGCGACCATGCCTGCCATTCAGACAGGAACATATCTAACAATGCCTGCTCAGCGATATCCGCAGTCTCCTGTAACCCCCAGGCACGATTAAGCAAAGTAACCAGCAGGCTGCCACCTGCATTCGTATTGATTTCAATCAATCTAGGGCCAGATGGCGTGCGATGGAAGTCAAAGCCCAGACAAACACCAGGTGGTTGCGGACTCATCTTAAGATGATTACGTGCTGCAATGGCGTTTTGATATGAAGGTATTCCAATAAGCCGCGTAACTGCCTGCACAAAACTGGATAAGACAACCAGCTCAGACGCAGGTAGTTCAATAATCGAATCTGAAAACAGATGCGGCCGTTCAATTAGCGCACCTGCACCCAGAGTCGATTCAAGAATTAGACGGTCAGCTGACATGATCTTTGAGTGTTTGAATCAGAAAAGTTTCGGCTTCGGCAATGTCGCGAGTACGTGCCATCGGCGGCAGACTGCGCCATACTTTCTTACCATAGGCCTTAGATATAAGGCGCGGATCACCGATAACCAGTACGCCTTGATCTTGCTCGCTACGAATCAAACGGCCGGCACCCTGCTTCACATTGATGACGGCATGCGGCAATTGATAATGCATGAAGGCATTTTTACCCTGACGATTGAGTGCATCAATCCGAGCCGAAAGCACGGGATCATCTGGCGCGGCAAAGGGCAGCTTATCGATGACCACCAGAGACAGCGCGTCGCCTGGCACATCAACGCCTTCCCAAAAACTCTGAGAGCCGACCAGCACGGTATTACCCGTCTCGCGGAAACGACGAAGCAATTCATTCTTGGCGGCATCCCCCTGACACAGCACCGTGATCTCCGGTTGATGAAATGCCAGGCGCGTCTCCAGTTGACTGCGTACCTTTTGCATGGCCCGCAGCGAGGTGCATAAAAAGAATGTGCGCCCCTGCGCCGCAAGAATTAACGGTAATGCTTTATCAACCAGACGCTCGGTATATTCCGCACTGTTCGGGTCGGGCAAATCCGTTGGGCAGCAAAGCAGGGCCTGTGTGCCGTAATCAAAGGGACTATCCCAACAATAGGCGCTAATGTCCTGCAAGCCCATGGCTTCTTTGTAGTGGCCGAAGTCCCCCTGCACTGCCAAGGTTGCCGAAGTAAACACCCAACTGCGCGGGCTGCTCGCCATCAGTTTGGTGAAAGGTTCGGCCACCGATAGTGGTGTCGCATGCAGATGCAGGCCATGGCCCAGTGTTTCTACCCAGTAGACGTAATCACCCGGCGTTGCTTCGGCTTCTGGTTCTACCGTCTGTGGCTGACCGAGTGCGCCTTTCTTCCAGCGCTGCAGATCTTGCCCTAACGCCACTGCCCGTTGCCAGGCACGCTCCAGATCCGGTGAACGTCCCGCCTGCGTTTGTAATAGATCACACATCAGCGTGAGTCGATCCGCCAGCACATCCAGCCCTTTTATGAACGCTGCGTTCTTGAGCATCGCGCTGGCTGGTTGGCGAACCGTTTCGTTACCTAGGGTTAAGCGGAAATCTCGAGCAGCCTTATCCAGGGCTGCACTCTGCACCGGTAAGTCCAGGCAGTCTCGAGCTTCGGCCAGCGCCGACAATCTGACATCTTGCGCCAGATCAAGCACCAGTGTGGTTGAAAAACGCTGGCCAAAGAATATGCCAGCGGTTTCTGGCAACTGATGCGCTTCGTCAAAAATAACCGTATTACAGTTGGGCAATAGTTCTGCCATGCCCTCTTCTTTGAGCGCCACATCAGCAAAGAAGAGATGGTGATTTACCACCACCAGGTCTGCCTCCATGGCTTCACGTCGAGCCTTCACGACAAAACATTCTTCGTACTGAGCACATTCGCTGCCCAGGCAGTTGTCTTTGGTCGATGTCGCCATATGCCAGACCGAGGCCGATTCCGGAACATCGGCACACTCGGCCTTGTCGCCCCGCTTGGTCATTTTAGAGAAGCGCAGAATATTCGTAATGTGGCGGGCATCCTCCTTTTGCAGGAAACGGCCCTCACTATGCGCCCGCTCAAGATGATGTAGGCAAACGTAGTTGCTGCGCCCCTTGAGCAAAGCCACCCGAATAGGGGCGCCTAGTGCCTCACGTACAGTTGGTATATCCCGTTCAAAGAGCTGATCCTGCAACGTCTTGGTACCCGTGGATAGCACAACTTTGCCACCAGACAGCATGGCGGGCACCAGGTAAGCAAAAGTTTTACCTGTTCCGGTGCCGGCTTCTACCAGGCAGGCACCATCAGCTGTGATCGTCTCAGCGATCCGCTCGGCCATTTCGGTCTGTTGCGGCCGCGCCTTGAAGGCAGGAATCTGGCGAGCCAGCGGTCCTTCGGGGGCAAATACATCGGCGACTTGTTCGACCAGGCTCATGCCCCGATTCTACCAGCCAGCATGCACAGAACCGCCGATTTGCCATGAGAGCACTCTGGCGGGGATAATGATGCTTTGCGTCAAAGACTTAAGAGGTAATGCCTGTGAAGTGGACCATCATCTGGATTTTCGTGCTGTCGACCATGTTTGTACACTTCCGTGGTCGCGTTCGCCTGCGTCCGTTCCGCCAGATCACTGATCACTCGACCTTTCTGGCCCCGGTAAATGTCCTGCTCTATGCTGCTTCGACGGTACCGAACGTACCGTACCTGGACGCCAAAGAATTCCCTGAGATGAAGATCTTTGATGACAACTGGGAAAAGATCCGCGAAGAAGGCCTCAAGATGGTCGACCAAGGCCTGATCAAAGCCTCCGACACCTATAACGATGTGGGATTCAATTCTTTCTTCCGTACTGGCTGGAAACGTTTCTACCTAAAGTGGTACGACACGGCACACCCTTCTGCCGAACAGCTGTGCCCATTCACTGTGGGTTTGCTCAAGCAAGTGCCTAACGTTAAGGCCGCTATGTTTACGCACCTACCTCCGGGCGCCCGCCTGGTGAAGCACCGCGACCCCTATGCCGGTTCGATCCGTTATCACCTAGGCCTCTCCACCCCTAACGATGACCGCTGCTTTATCGATGTGGATGGCGAGCGTTATAGCTGGCGTGATGGCAAAAGCGTCTTCTTTGACGAAACCTTTATCCATTACGCTGAAAATGAAACTGACAAAGACCGTCTGATTTTCTTCTGTGACGTCGAGCGCCCACTGGCTGGCTCCTGGATTCAGGCCTTTAATCGCTGGTTTGGCCGCTACGTGGTTGGTGCCGCTGCCTCCCCGAACGCCGAAGGTGATAAGACCGGTGTGCTGAATAAGGTCTTTGGTGTGGTCTACAAAGGCCGTGTCTGGGCAAAGGCGCTCAAATCGCGTAACCGTAATCTGTACTACGCTGGCAAATGGCTGATTCTGGGCGGTATTCTCGCGCTCATCCTTTTTGCATAACCAGAAAAGCGACCCATGCGCTTACTGCACACCATGCTGCGCGTCGGCAATCTCGACGCGTCACTTGATTTTTATACCCGCATCCTGGGCATGACGCTCTTACGCAAGAGCGACTACCCGGAAGGCAAATTCACCTTAGCTTTTGTGGGCTATGGGCCGGAAACTGAACAGGCCGTCATCGAGCTCACCTACAACTGGGGCGTCGATACCTATGATCTGGGCAATGCCTACGGTCATGTAGCGCTGGAAGTAGAAGACGCCTATGCAGCCTGCGACAAGATCCGTGAAGCAGGCGGCAAAGTGGTTCGTGATGCTGGTCCGATGAAACATGGCAGCACCGTCATTGCCTTTGTAGAAGACCCGGATGGTTACAAGATTGAGCTGATCCAGCGCAAGAATCGCGTTGACTGATGGGTAAACGAATCGACAAACTCGAGGATAAACTCCAGGGCTGGATGGAGCGGGCTAACCGTGGACACCATCTACTTGGGTTCTGCGCCCTGATTTCCTTTGGAGGCACCATCAGTGCCGTCTACCCGGTCACTGCCGTCATCGTTACAGGTGTGATGCTCGCTGCAAAGCGCTGGTTAGCTTTAAGCCTGGCCTGCTCACTCGGCAGCGCTCTTGGTGGCGCAACGATTATGGCGCTCTCTCACTGGCTGGGTTACAACGAAATCCATCATCTATTTCCCTCACTGATTAGTCCAGAAACTTGGGCAGAGGCATCACGGTGGCTCGGTGAATACGGCGTGTGGGCAATTTTTGGCGTGGGTGCTTCCCCGCTGCCTCAAATGCCATTGCTGATTTTCTTTGGCATTGTGGACGACAGGATCTTCGAGGCATTTATTGCCCTTTTTGCCGGCAAGCTCATCAAATACACCTTGGTTGCCTGGGTAACACAGCACTTTCCGGAAAAACTCAGCTTCTTTAAACGAATTAACGGCAAAATCCGGAGTAATCAGGGCCAATAGGCTGGCGGCATAGCGCCCATCAGCGTAAAATTACAACGTGGACGAAGAATCGTCCCAGTCCTTTATTAACGGAGTTAGCATGTTTCCCGAATACCGTGAGCTGATCACCCGCCTCAAAACGACCGACCGTCATTTCACCAACCTGTTTGACAAGCACAATGAGCTGGATCAGAAGATCAAGAACATGGAATCGCACGTTGAGTCGGGCACCCCTGAAGAAATCGAAACGCTGAAAAAAGAGAAGCTGCACCTGAAGGATGAGCTGTATGCCATCCTCAAGAAAGTAGAAGCCTAATTAAGGCTCAAAAGCTGCCGGTTTCCTTATTCGTGGAACCGGCAGTCTTTCATAGTCACATCGTGGCTAAAGTCTTCTGAGGTATAAACGCTACCAGTAAGCGTCCCCTCAAAAGCTAGCATCCGACCCGCCGGCGCAGTACCCACCACATTCCGGCACCATAGCGATACCTCACCCAAACCACTAATCCGCACATCCGCTACCACAGCGTTGGGATTGCCTTTGGGTGCTTTCACAAACTTAGCCTGACCACGCAGCAATTCACCCGCATATTTTTTAGCGCCTGTCGGTGATTTAGCCGCACTTTTGGCGACCTGTACCAGATCGGCCAGCGCAAGTCCTTTAGCGGGCGAATCTGAGGACGACAAGGTGCTTGGTGTACCGCTTTGTTGTTTCGTGACCGCCGGGGCTATAGGCACAACCGGTTCACTCTTTACCGAGACGGGCGCATCAACACCAGCTTCGGTAACCGATACAGGCTTTTGCGTTATAGAACATGCGGTTAGGGCGACAAGCGGCACCATCGCCATGGAAGCCAAAAAGCGCATGATCAGGTCTTTATGGGTATGCATGCCCTATTCTAACCTGCGACATAACTAACTCAATATATGACGCAGCGATTACAATATCGTTTCGATTTTATGAAACAAATAGGACTCCCATGTTCGGCAAGTTGATGCCTAAAGAAGGCAAGTATTTTGACCATTTCAATGCCCACGCCGCGCTGATCGACAAAGGTGGCGAGCTGCTCACCCAACTTATTGGTGCCCTGGCGATCAATGATGATCATGTTGAGCGCATTGCAGAAGAAATCGATACCGTGGAACGTGAGGCTGACAAGATCACGCATGAAACACTGGCGCAGCTACATAAGTCCTTTATTACCCCGTTTGATCGTGACGAAATTCATGAACTGATCAGCGGCATGGACGATATTCTGGACATCATTCAGGACGTCGCCGAATCCGTTTCTTTGTACGATATTCAGCAAGTGCCACAGGAAGCTGTCGCGCTTGCTGAGGTAACATCACGATGCTGTAAACACATTACAGCGGCTGTGAAGCTGCTTGATAGCATGCAGAACGGCCCAGAGATCCTGAAGTACTGCCATCAGATTGACGAGCTTGAGTCAGATGCAGACCGCATGTTGCGCGGGCTGATGTCCAAGGTATTCCGTGAAGAACCTGATGTGCGTCAGGTGATCAAACTCAAGGAAATTTACGAGCTACTCGAATCGGTTTCAGACCGCTGCAAGGATGTGGCCGGCACCGTTGAGGCAATCGTCCTCGAAAACTCCTGATTCCGGTTATGGATACTCTGCAAATCAGCATGGGGGTGATTATCACCCTCGTCATCGTTGCATTGCTGTTCGATTTCATGAACGGCTTTCACGATGCAGCCAACTCGATTGCGACGATCGTTTCGACCCGCGTACTCAAACCCCATCATGCGGTACTGTGGGCAGCGTGTTTCAATTTTCTGGCGTACTTTCTGTTTGAGTTGAAAGTAGCTGGCACCATTGGTAAAGGGACGATCGATCCCTCAATCGTTGATCACTACATCGTCTTTGGCGCGCTGATTGGTGCAATCGTCTGGAATGTAGTCACCTGGTATTACGGTATCCCCTCTTCGTCTTCGCATGCGCTAGTCGGTGGCCTAGTCGGTGCAGCGGTCGCCAAGGCCGGTTTCGGCGGTCTGGTCGCTTCAGGCGTTCTGAAAATCATCGCCTTTATCTTTATCGCCCCTTTTCTCGGTTTTATGCTCGGCAGTTTCATGATGCTCATTGTGTCGTGGCTCTGCCGCAACATGTCGCCGAGCAAGGTTGATAAACATTTCCGTCGCCTGCAGCTTTTATCGGCAGCTGCGTATAGCTTGGGCCACGGTGGCAATGATGCCCAAAAAACGATCGGTATTATTTGGATGCTGTTGATTTCAGCTGGCCTGTCCGAATCGACGGGCCATGTGCCGGGTTGGGTAGTTCTGTCCTGCTATACAGCAATGGGACTTGGCACTATGTTTGGTGGCTGGCGCATTGTTAAAACGATGGGCAACCGGATCACCAAGCTTAATCAGGCTCGTGGTTTCTGTGCCAATAGCGCAGGTGCGATGACCCTATTCTTTGCTACCGCGCTAGGTGTGCCGGTATCAACCACACACACCATTACCGGTGCGATTGCCGGAGTGGGCACGGTGCGTGGCGCAAGACGAGTCCGCTGGGGCGTCGCGGGTGGTATCGTGTGGGCCTGGATTCTCACCATACCCTGTAGCGCTATTATCGCTGCTGCTGCCTGGTGGGCTGGCAAACAGTTCCTGTAATTTAAGCGGCGCTATGCTCTGACACTTCCCGGACGTAAGTGCCGGGCGCTGGGGCTAATTCAGGGAATTGCGCATTACTGAGCACACGAGCTGTCACCATCGGACCCGTGCGCTCATGGAGCCAACTGAACCAATCCGGCCACCAAGAGCCCTGGCGCTCTTCCGCATGAGTTTGCCAGGTTTCCATCGTGTCCGTGGTCTCTACATTGCCCACCCAATAACTTCTGCGTGAATCCGGACGTGGTGGGTTAATGATGCCCATGATATGCCCAGAGCTAGTCAGCACACCCCGTTTAGAAGCCGGTACCAGCTTATTGATATGTGCGACCGAACGCCATGGTGCAATATGGTCATCCTCTGCTGCTACGACATAAAGCGGTTGCGTGATCTTACCCAGATCGATCGGTGTGCCACATAACGATAATGCATTAGGAACGATCAACCGGTTCTTCAGGTAAAGCGAAGTCAGATACCAAACATACATCTCGGCAGGTAACCGGGTGCTATCCATGTTCCAGTAAAGCACTTCGTTGGGCTTGTTGACTTCGCCATAGAGATACCGACGAACTGCCACTTCCCAAATCAGACTATTAGAGCGCAACAATCGGAAAGCAGCCGACATGGATTTACCATCCAGATAGCCAGCTTTACGCACTACCCCCGAGAGATAATCCACACTGGCTGGATCGATAAAGATTTCAATGTGTCCCGGGTAGTGATAATCAACCAGCGTGGCAAAGGTTGTCCAGCTGGGTACACGTACCTCACGGGATTCTTCTTTGGCACGCGCGTTTTCAATGGCCAGCCACATCGCCAGTGCCGCACCGCCAATGCAATAACCAACGGCATGCACCTGTTTGGCCCCCGACAAGGCAATCGCCGTATCAATCGCCACACTAATGCCTTTGCACAGATAGTCATCCATGGTGGTGCTACCCATCTCTGCCGTCGGGTTTTTCCAACTGGTGACGTACACATCAAAGCCATCATCTAACAAATGTTTCACCATGCTTTGCCGTGGCGTTAGATCGACGATATAGAACTTATTAATCCAGGGTGTGACGATAACGATCGGCGTAGCACGTTGTTTTTTGGTCGTGGGCGCGTAATGCAACACTTCCAGCAATTCATTCCGGAAAACGACTGCACCCGGCGTAATCGCCAGATCTTTACCGACGGTATACGCCGACATTTCGGTGAGCGGTAGTCGACGGTCACGTAAATCAGCCTGCAGATACTCAAAGCCCTTGCGCAGACTTTCACCCTGCGTCTCCATAGCCCGACGCATCGCTTCCGGATTTAACAGAAACTGATTGGTTGGCGCCATAGCATTGGCATACTTCTTAAACCAGAAAGCCGCCTTACGTCGCTCCGCATGGTCCATACCTGGTGTTTCTTCGATTAAGCGTTCGTAGGCACGTGACCAATAAAGATACTGCTCAAGTAGGTTTTCCCAACCGGGTTTTTCCTTCCAGGATGGGCTCACAAACCGCTGGTCGTACCACTCAGGTTTGATATCAAGCGGGACATGCAGACCGTTCAATCGTTGCAATGCATTCGTATTCAGATGAGACCAATCTGAAAACATCTGGCTAGTAGCGGCCATTAATTCCGAGGGATGGTTCATCCATGATTGCCAGGCCCTCACAATCGGAATAAACGCCCCGATGGGGTCAACCATAGCCTCCGTCGATTGCACCCAGTGCCGACGGGCATGACGCATTTGGTGCCAGAAACCGTTATGCTGCAAGAGCGGGCTTTTCATGAGCTACATTCTCACCCAATCAGCCGCCCTTGCAAAGGCACGCATTATGATTAGAGGCCTAATCCATCCAAAGTGGCATAGGTGTACTTCAACCAGGTTTTAACACGTTGTCGTTCCAGCATGCCCAGTGCATCCGGACCGGACTTGTTATTGATTGCCGCCCAGAAACTGGCATTCTGGCGATCGATTTTGCGCATACTGGTCTCATGCAGCTGATTCAGTGTCATCACCCGGGCGCCAATGCCCACCGCATAGTTAAGTTCAGGCGAACTTTCCAGGAGTGAGAAATCACTACCGCGGCCCATGTTCTTAACAACGATGTAATTTGCCGCATCTCCATAGGTATCAATTAATCGCTGCAATAGATCGACAGAGTCTTTACCGGCATCAGCAACGTGCCAGAAATTAACCTGCACACCCATTTCCGTCAGTAACTCAGGCAGTTCGGAATCTTTGATCCAGCGGGAAAGTGGCGCTGCGGTTTGTGCGGCCAGGTCGACAATCACGCTCTGCTCAGGATTATCTTCAAAACCGCTGGCAATCAGGTCAAGTCCTTCATAGCTATCGACCACAACTCGCGAGGCATAGTCTGCATAGAACCGTCGAAACGACGCATGAGATCGATCTGTATCAAAACCAGTAAACGGACGTTCCTGATCGATAAAATACTGTGCCAGCACGCGCGAAACGACTGACTTACCTACCCCACCTTTTTCGCCACCAATAAAATTCAACGTATTCATCATCAATCCCTAATAGATAACAGAGGCACATATAAACCGCTATGTATTAAGCAATTTATATGCCACTAATAGCCCCTGACCTTTGCGGGCTGCTACCGTTATAATCGTAACCAACCCTATTTGCCTACCGGAACAGATGACTGAAGAAGAAATCATGCCCCTCATAGTTGCCGGTGGATCCGATCGGGAAAGGGCTATACGGGCTTTCTATGAAATCTACGGGTCCCAGATGATCCGGTTCTTCATCTATCGGGGCCTTAAGGCTGAAGATGCACAGGACGTTTTTCAGGAAACGCTGATTAAAATCATTCGTCATTGCGATGCCTACCAGGATATGGGCAATACGCGAGCCTGGTTCTGGCAGATTGCCCGCAATTGCCATACCGACTTTTTGCGCAAGAAACTTAAAACTCAAGCGGTTGAAACCCAGGTTGAGTTTCTGGAAGACCTTCCCGTGTCGGACAGTAATAACCAATCCTCACACCAGAGTGTTGATGATTGTGTCAATGCCGGACTTGAGGCATTCAGAGGGAAAGAACCTGAACGCGTGTATGCACTGTCACTACAGATGAATGGGCTGAGCATCAGTGAGATTGGTGAACGTATCGGCCGGACCCTGAGCGCCACCAAAGAGTATCTCTCCCAGTGCCGTAAGAAATTACAGCCCTTCATTAGCCATTGTCACGAACTTCTGGAGGCTTAGCGCTGTGGCTAACAACCCTCCAGACTTCGATCAAGATGACCAGTTGTGGTTAGACACTCTGGCTGGCAAGACCTCCGACTCTCCGCATGATCCGGTACTTCATGGCCTAGCGCAGTCTTTACGCAATGCGCTGATCCAGCAAGATACGCAAATCGACCAGGAAGTGGCCACTGCCATGGCTGCCGGCATCAACCCGTCGTTGAACCGTTTACGCTCTGAGGGATTGTTGGCTGCCCGTTCCAGTAATGAGCCTCTTACGCCAAATCGCTACTGGATATGGCCCGGTGCGGTTTTTGCTGGGGCTATCGCGATCATCTTTGGGTTGAACCTACTACTGCCGCAGACACTTGACCAAAATCCTTACCCTCAAATATCAGCACAGGACGAAGCCAGCATGTCGATGCGGGTCGACAATCCAAAACAACATGCATTTGCGTTGGCCGCGCTTATCCGTAGCAAAGGGAGTTCTGTGCATATACGTCACTTGCCCAATGGCCATGTCATGCTCTATGCCGATGCCAACCCGGGCGTGATGGAATTGATGCACAGCCACAACATGACACCTATGATTAGTGGCAAGATGCTGATTGTTGCGTTTGTTCCAATGAACGATCCCCACAGTTGAGGTTAATAACCTCGTAGCACCTGTACTTGAATATCTAGAAGAATAATGGAGACAAGTCATGCCTGCTGCTCACAAGACTACCTGTGTTATCAAACCCCAACGGACCATTCTGGTATTTCAGGGGGGCGGTGCTGTAGGCGCCTACCAACTGGGCGTCTATGGTGCACTCTGTAAAGAAGGAAGACAACCGGATTGGGTTGTAGGCACATCAATCGGTGCCATTAACGGCGCCATCATTGCAGGCAATCCGCCTGAACGACGTCTGGAACGGCTTCAGGCATTCTGGGAAACAATGAGCCTGACCGGGGAAGAGAATAGTTGGGCATCACCCTTCGTTGCACCCTTTGTAGCGCCGGGCGAATCCATGTCGGCGATTCTCAGCAGCATGCATCTGATGACGCAGGGCCTACCCGGGTTCTTCCAGCCAAAACTGTTTTCATCGTTTGCGCTAGGCACCAATGTTCCGCCGGAAGAAGCAGCCTACTATGATGTTAGCCCGCTGCGCGACACCCTGTTGGATCTCGTGGACTTTGATTATCTGGCAACATCGCCGGTCCGGCTTTCAGTGGGCGCGACCGATGTGCAGACAGCCAGTATTAAGTATTTTGACTCGGCCACTACGCGCCTTGGCCCTGAACATATCATGGCCAGTGGTGCCTTACCCCCGGCCTTTCCGCCCGTACTTATTGATGGACGCTACTACTGGGATGGCGGTCTTTATTCCAATACGCCGTTGGATTGGATCCTGCATCAACCCAGAGATCACTCACTATGCATTTTTGCAACGCTATGGCCGATCGACGATAGTGTTCCGACATCGTCGGGTGATGTCATGCGTCGCGAGAAGGAAATTCGCTTTGCCAGCCGAGCCGAGTCTGTCATCGAGATGGAACAAGAGATTCATAAGCTTAGACATGCTGTAAACCTCATGGCACACGAGCTTGGCGACAAGGTCACCGACTTGCCGATTAAGGAAATGTTCAATTTAGGTTGCGGCAGCGTATTTCATGTGCTGCATCTCCAGGCGCCACGACTACCGGGCGAAGGCGCTTACAAGGACATCGAATTTGTTGCTGATCGTATCCACGAACGGGCTGATGCTGGCTTTAGAGATATGATGCGCGCCTTCGAAGAAAAGCCTTGGACTCAAAAGGTAAAACCAATGCAAGGCATCGTTGTTCATAACTATTCCGGTCAATAAGTTCGGCTTCCCCTTTCTCCAATAGAATTAAAGATAGATGATCGAATATGTACTGCTTTTTCTTGGCCGTTTAGGCGGGGCCAGTAGTGCCTGTCTATTCTGGATGGTAGAAGGCAATGCGACCAAACTGACCAAGCAGCATTGGGAAATTGCATTAGAGGTTGGATCGATTTCTGCTCTGATTTTGCTGGTTGCGCTTCGTTACGCTCATTTCAGAAAAATCGAGGTTACGGATTATAGAAAAGCCATCGCTACGACGGTTGTTGTTGCCTGTGTGGATATTTCTTTACATGCCAGTCATTACACGGGCGCTGCCACTGAAGCCATTCTCACCGGCTTGACTGCCTCGCTGATTGCGTTTTTCTTTAGGCTATTTGGTCTTAAGACCATGGCCTACTTGAAGCACAAATTCAAAACTCACTTTACCAAGATCTAAAACACTTCCTGAACATAAACAAGGGCCTGCATCTTTCAATGCAGGCCCTATTTTTCAGTCTTTCCTGAATACTTACTTGGCAGGCTGGTCAGGGACAAACTTTAATACATTGCCGTTGATGCAGTAGCGCTTACCGGTTGGTGGTGGGCCATCATCGAATACATGGCCCAGGTGAATCCCGGAACTCGCACTAAGTACTTCGACCCGACGCATACCGTGTGCATTATCCTCTTTAAGCGTAATTGCACCTGGTAGTGGGTTGAAGAAACTAGGCCAACCTGTACCGCTATTAAACTTTGTATCACTCCGGAATAACGGTGCGCCGGTGATCGGGTCTACAAAGGTGCCGGGACGTTTCTCATCGAGATGCGAGCCTGTGCCAGGATATTCCGTACCCTGCTCAAAAGCGATCTTGCGTTGTTCTGGTGTGAGCAGCTGGAAGCCAAGCCAATGCCAGAAGCGCTTCTGATCGCCGTTGTAGCCGGTATAGCGCGAAACTTCTTTACCTTTCTCAAACAGCACAATAGTCGGTGTAGCAAACAATTGCTTTTCTAGTGTCCAACCCGTCGGGGCTGCCGTATTAAAGGTCCGGACAACGGGCACATCTGACTTCCAGTGATCAAGAATTTCCTTCTTGAACTGTTTGCAGTAGCCACATTCTTCAGCCTCGTATACGACAAGCTGACGGTTGAAATTGAGCGCTTTACCGTCTAAGGGTTTGGAAGCGACCTGCTTCACATCGGTTGTGCCCGCGTTGGCCGCACTACCTGCCGCGAATGGATACTTCACACCCGTGCCACCAAGCCCACAATAGCCATTCGGATTTTTTTTCAGGTAATCCTGGTGATAATCCTCGGCCTTATAGTAAGACGTCAGTGGACCGATTTCAGTGGTGATCTTGCCCTTACCCGCAGCTGTCAATGCTTGCTGATAGACATCACGAGTTTTAAGCGCGGTCTTTAACTGGGCATCACTCTGTGTATAGATTGCACTGCGGTAATTAGAACCGACATCATTACCCTGACGGTCACCCTGGGTCGGATCATGGCTTTCCCAGAAACGGGCCAGCACATGCTCCAGGGTCACTTTTTTCGGATCAAAGGTGACGCCGACAACCTCTACATGGTTTCTACCCTGGGCCTTACCATTTTTCAACGCACGTTCATGGGCCAGGACTGCCTCGTAGTTCCCAGGCACATCACCATTGGCATACCCGCTTTCAACATCAATCACACCGGGAAGTTCAGACATGCGCTTCTCTGCACCCCAGAAGCAACCCATACCCAGGACAACTGTCTCAGTCCCTGGCGGTGATTGCAGCACGATAGGTGGACGCGTCGACGGGGTTGGTGTCGTCATTTTACTTTTCTCCTGGCCACAGGCAGTTATCCCGAAAACCGCTAGAGAGATAACCGCCCAGCTTTTCATGGTGTTAACGAACGATTGGTTGTTTGCGACAAGTTCATTCATGATGAATCTCCTTTAATGCATCAACGCTCGTCAGATCGAAAGGTCAGGACAGATTTTTAGTTGGAGTTTCAATGAACTTTGGCTTTGCTCGACATATCCAAGGTATTTCGGTAATTCATAAGACTGGTAGACACCGCCTCACTCAGACCCGGTGGCTGATCGAGCCAATGATACCCCTTGGCAGCATGGCTTTCAGCGTATTCATACAATGCAAGCATATAAGACGGATCAAACTTCTTCTTTGGTTGCATCTTTACGAAATTATTCGCCACAAAAGCCAAATTGAAATTGAAGCCATCCTGACGGGCAGTCAGATAAGCTAACAAAATGTCCCCATCCCCATGCGAGCGACCAAACTGGGCCAGTGCCTGATTGGCGATTGAGAGGGTCTTTCGTTCCACTGTCTGGTAATTTTCAGAATCAAGGATGTCGTTACGGATTAAATAAGCTTCCTTCTTTCTCCCCTCGAGCAATTTATGACCACCCGCATCGCGAAACAAAGACGCCGGATAAATAAAGACCTGCCGACTCACCCCACCATCAACGTGCATTTCCTGATAGGCCGTGCCTTTATATTCGACATTCATCATCACAGGAGAAAAGAATCCGGGCAACGAGGCGGAAGCCAGCATAACTTTTTTAAAGAGTTCCAAAGCCTGGGGCGTGCCGTAACTGGCAATCTTGCCCATATTCCAGATAATAGGCTGCCCCGTATCCAGGTTATTGGTAGCGATCAGTAACCAGCGCTGACGAAGATTGTATTCATCAGCCACTTCTTTCATGAAGTCAGCGGTGACATATTTAGAGATCAGATTGTACAAAGGTGTCGTGTCACCCAAGCCGTCTGACAAAAGTATGGATGAGTAATTGCGTTTACGAAAAATGTCCTCATCACTAACTGTGGTGTACAACACCTTCAGGGTGGGATCGTACTTTGAACCAAGAAAGGCAAAGGGTGCGGTTAATGCACCCGTACTTACACCAGTCACCATATTGAAATCTGGCCGGTCACCGTGTTTAGTCCAGCCGCTAAGCAGCCCCGCACCAAACGCACCACGACCACCGCCACCAGAAATCGATAAATAGTTTACCGGGGTTCTAGGGCTTCTTAGGTTGAATTCTTTAATAGAGCCACCAAGATCCTTCAAGAGCGCATCAATGCCATTCATTTGATTAACGGCATAGCGGACACCCGACATCCCATCAACCGTCGCTTCATTGGCATAAAGCGGTGGCAATGCGGCTTTACGCTCCAGCGGCTTCCAAGCAACCAATGTGGATAGAAAAACTATAGCCAGCAGAATTCGGGGGGCGGATGTTCGCATCAACTTTCTCTCTTAAATACCTTAGACCTATTGAGCGCAACTGCACCAAGGTCATGCCCGAGATATTTTACACATGCAATCCGAATGTATTAGTCAATGTATTAGAATTGTAACAATCCGCCTATCCCAAGCTTGAATGCCACATACAGCCCCCGTTCGCCTGACTGCATCCTGGTGCAAGACCCCTGAAGAAATCGCCGAAGCCCAACAGCTCCGGTATCAGGTGTTTGTCCATGAAATGGGCGCGCACTTACCTAAGGCCATCAACGGGTTAGATATAGACGAATTTGATCCATGGTGTGAGCAACTTGTCGTTAGAGCTGGGGTTGACGGGCCCGTCGTTGGTACCTACCGTGCTTTGATGCCAGAAAAGGCCTCGACTCTCGGCAAGCTTTATGCAGAAAACGAGTTTGACTTAGGTTCGCTGAAATCACTGAAACCTCGGCTGATTGAGCTGGGCCGTTCTTGTGTTCATGCCGACTACCGCTCTGGCAGCGGCATCATGGCGCTCTGGAGCGGTTTAGGGGAGCTCATGCTTGCCAATGGTTATGAATACCTGCTCGGGTGTGCCAGCGTGCCCATGGATGACGGTGGTGCATACGCCTATAGTCTCTACCAGCAATTTAAGGAACAAGGGGTTCTTTGTGACGAATTTAACGCCAAACCACTTAAGGCGCTGGATACCAAAGGACTCACAACCATTCCGGGCGTTAAACCGCCTCCGCTACTAAAAGGCTATCTGCGTCTTGGCGCCAGAATCTGTGCCGCACCTGCCATCGACCCTGAATTTAATACGGCAGATTTTTTAACCCTGCTTCGTCTATCAGACCTACACCCACGCTACGCCAAGCATTTTCTGACAGCGTCTTAAATTCGATCGCTATTGATTAAGTACGCGTCTGACAATGGGTACAAAATAAGCCAGCGGTAGCGTCTCATAATCGGGATCCATGGCCGGGTTGTCATAGCGGGCAACAAACTCACGTGTCCAATCTGCATATTCATGGGTTTCGAGAGCCTTACGCTGATTTTCTATGATGGCCTGCCGTTCTGGCGGGTTAGCCGTCTGGAAAAGTGCGTGGTGCCAAAGCATCCAGTAATTGCGCGCAGAAATTGATGGTTTGAGCATTTCAGCGACAAACGGACCATGGTTTTCAGGACAAATGGAAAAGCCAATGTCATGCAGTAAGCAGACGACGATATCCTCGTCCTCGAGCCCCGCATGAACTGCCAATGTGCCAGATTGAAGGCCATGTCGAAAATTATTAATCTGATAGCCAAAACTGGGCTCACCACGCATGCCTTCATAGATTGCAAGCACTCTATCGGCTCTGGACGAAAAAAATGCTTTTCTTTGTTGACTCAACACCACCCAATCAGCATCTGATAATTGGTTCATATCAGCGCTTGAAACGTAATTCCAATGATCATCCTGGAGTGGGCTAAAATCTGCGGTATCAACCATCAGGCAGGCTTTCATGAATCAGATTAGGGAATTGCTGAGTGAGCGCGTTAAAGGCTTCGCGGCAGTGGTTTCCGTGGTGTTGATATGGAGTAGCTTTAACATCATATCTCGGTCGGGAAGCTTGCACCATCTGACACCTTACGATCTGGCTGCACTCCGATTCGGCGTTTCAGGTATTATCGCCCTGCCCCTATTTATCTATCGTGTGCCCTTTAAAGAATGGGGGCGATACACGGTACTCGCAGTCTTTGGTGGCTTGGGATACTGCATTTTCTCTTATGCCGGATTTGCTTTTGCACCAACGGCGCACGCAAGTCTATTTATCAGTGGGGGCATCCCATTCTGGGCAGTCTTTTTAGGCTATGCATTCTTCCGAACTAGCGTAAAGCGCATCACGATCATCGCCTTAGCAATATCTGGAGCCGGTCTCATACTCATTGGCGGGGAAAGCATTTTCTCAAACAAAACCCAGGACCAATGGATCGGAGACCTCCTGTTTTTTGCTGGTGGCGCCTGCTACGCTATTTTTGGATTATTCATTCAACGCTGGCAAACCAAACCCCTTGATACGATTCTTGGACTCGCCACGATTTCAATGCTGATTTATATCCCAATCTATCTGATCTTCTTGCCAGAGAATATTCAGAACATTTCATGGCATCAAATTGAATTACAGTCATTCGCGCAGGGCATCATGGCCGGCCTTGTTGCTGGCATTCTATTTGCCTATGCCGTGCTTCGAATTGGGCCCTGTGAATCGGGGATGATTTTGGCACTGATGCCAGGCCTCACAACGCTGGGTGCCGCCTACTTTCTGAGTGAAGCTGCCAATGTGGAGACCATCATCGGGGTATCGCTAGTAACCATCGGCGCCATTTTAGGTGCCAAAGCCAGGAATAATGAACCGACTCAAAGGTAGATGCCTAGTGGTGCCGATCGATCAACTCGACCGCCTGACTCACGAAACCATCGTAATCGTATGAGCGTTCAACAAAGTGTATGGAATCCTGGCCTAAACGAATCAGGCTGCAGGCACGGGTACCATAGTCCTGAAGACGAATAAACGGCGAAGAAAGCGCCCGCTCGCGCTCTATAGAAATACCGGTGCTTGGCAACAAGCCATCTGGCGCTGTTTCTTCATTGAGTAGCAAGGCCAACAAGGTGTCATCCGAAGCTTCTTCGCGCGTCAATTTATGGGCAAGTGCATCGCGCAACCAATTCATCTTGGGCCATGGTGAGCCGAACTCTGCATTAGAAATGCTGGCAACGCCTGGCTCCAAATTGAAATGTTTGAAAATGGCGCCACGGCTCTCGCACGCCAGGAGCGTCGTGCCGTCAAACAACACCAGATTAAATGGGTTGTATGCAGGTGCACGAGGTAGAAAATTTTGTACGAACTCTTCGGCAGGCAGTGTGCTTTCAAGAAACTCTCTGACCAGATCACCTCTGGAAGGCGTACCTGACCGGATCATTGAAGGATCCCGGTAATTAGTCAGTGCCGCCAGACGACCCGCTGCTGTAACACCTAACCAAGTGCCACCGCCCTCAAGGTCGCGTCCGGCCCAGATAGGTGAACCATCCCAGCGGGCTAAGGGATCTGTTGGCCGTGCATAAAACTCATCCCGGTTAGCAACCAGAATCAGGGGCACTTCGCTATTGGGCTCCCAGCGCCAGGCAATCAGGCACATTTAGGCGGCAATGACTTTTCGTAAGCAATCGTGGCCGGCGCTTTACCGAAATCGGCATCAACTGCAACGCCTGCCTCGGCACAATATCGCGACAGAATTGCGTAGTGGTGAACGGCATGATGAGAAACAAAGATGAGCTCGCGGCCTAACGTCGAACCCGTTTCGAATTCATACTCACCCTGCGCACCGCTATTAAAGATAGTGGTCAGGGGGGTCGTCGGTGAATACGACTTCGGAATGCCGGCGCCCAGATCTCTCAGCTTCTGAATAATGTCTTCGAGCTTACGTTTCGTTACGGCGGATTGGCTCTGGACGAGAGGATCTCGTGCCCGATGATCATATTCAACCGGCGAACCCGTAGGTAGCGCACGTAGCAAAGCATCGTAATGGTCAATAATGTGGCGCAAATGCGGCCCAACTGCCTTGGCGTAATCAAAACCGGGCTTGGCTTCCTTCTCAAGCCGGTCAATCAGTATCACGGCCTGCCCGAGCAGGTTGGCGCCATAAGTACAGAGTGTCTCTGTCGCTGATAATTTGGTTTCCATCATGGCTTGATTATACCTATTCAATGCTTAGGGAAATTAGCTTAGTCCGTGGCCGGATACCGACCAACAAGCGCCTTTTCTCTTTGATGCCAACGACGGAACTCGGCAAATGTCAGGGGCTTGAAGCCCCGTGAACGATTTTCAGCACCAATCTGGAACAGCAAACGATATTGGTGCATCAAATCTGCCCAGGCCCGCCAGAGCGTAGTTTTACGGTCCCAGATATGGGTGCTTTCTGCACCCGCACCATTTGCTTCAACAATCGTAAAACCCGTGCCCGCTTGAAGCGCTGCAAAATCGGCAAATCGGATATCGAAGCGTCCGAAATAGAACTCCGGAAGGCTACGTGCAATCGCTTCAAAGCGGGCCTCCATCGCAGGCGTTACCAAATCCGTACCATTTCTGAAGATTGCCCCACGGCTATGACTTCCAGCGAAGGCAAGGCGAATTGCCTCTCCTTTAGCAGGCACGGTGTCTAAGCGAGATTCATGGCGCTTCAGGTAAAGATGGGGCACTTGCCCGGCACGTTCATCCTGGAGTATTAATTCTCGCAACGTTCGGCGACCATCCCCATAGACATAAGGAAAGTACTTCAGGGTTAGGGAAATAATCCGGCCTTTAGTTTCATTGGGGTGTCTGCAATAAAAAACACCCGCCTCGCCCTCACAATCAACCAACTGTTGCAGCAAATAATCCGCATCAGCAGGAAAGGACTCTATATAACTTTCCAATTGCTCTACTGTGCGCACCAACTTCACGCCCGCGCCGCGACACCCTAGATCAGGCTTAGCGACTATGGGCAAATCAAGGCCTACAGCCCTCAGCGCGGCCAGGGATTCCGTCGTTTGTTGTTTGACCGGTATCTGCGGATCCCTAAAACGTTTGATATACGGGGCTGTCCATTCTGGAACATGCGTTGTCAGCAGACTCAGAATCTGTGCTTTCGACTCGCCGACGAGCCCTCCCCCCGGAAACGAAGGGTTGGCAACCGTAGGTAAAGTGATGCCACGGTAACGGATCATCAGCCAAAGCACATACAAAAGCACCGGGGGATAAAAAGCCCACATTGGCCAGAATTCAAAGTAACTAAGCGCCGGGCCACTTTGGTCTAATGGGGGCATACCCTTATGCGGCTGGCTCATGCGAACCTCTTCTGCAAATATCGGCCAATCGGAATAATTAGGGCGAGTGCGATCACGATGAGTGCAACCGCAAAAGGAATCGGGATGCCAAGCGCTTCAGCCAGATGATGCCCCAATGCCGAACTAAACCAGAATAAGGCAATCGTCCAAACACTTACCGCCACCATGACCCAGGCTGTAAAAGGCCAGAATGGCACGCGCAGAAAGCCGGAGGCTGTGTAGGTCAGCAACCTTAAGCCGGGTATCACCCGAGCCAATAGCACGGCGCTAGCCAGACGGTTTACAAGGGCTTCGCGCGCCCAAAGCTTTCTGTCTTCGATGTACCGATGGCGAAGCAAAGGAAACCGGATGCACAAACGTCCTAGCCCATACAAACCCAAATCACCCAGACCAATACCCCCGGCTACGGCGGCGAATGCGAATTCCCAGCTAATCATGCCACTTGAAGCGAGTGCTGCTCCCGCTGCCAATGCAACATCTTCAAGTAGAAAGGTGGTGAGCATCAGCACCAGAAAAATGATCCAGGGTTCGGCCATACCGGACAAACCCGCCTCAATTAAGTGCCTTCCAGCATCCCACCATTCAGTCATGCAAAATTATCCTATGCATAAAAAAACCGGGGTTGAGCACCCCGGTCAATTAATTACGAGCGCAGCACTTAAAAAATGCGACGCATGCGGAGTGCATTGAGCACTTCCTGACGACGCAGCAGGAGAATGATTAACGATGACACCCATACGCCACAGGCTAGCGTAAACAATTCGCCACCATCCAGTGTGCCATCAGTATTCAGCACCTGAACACCTAAGGGCGTAAAGAGGTGAAAGAAGATCGCACCGCTAATCACACCCAGCGACATCAATGCTCCCGCTGCATGAACGACAGGCTTACGCAAAAAATAGCCAACCAACAGGATCGTCGATGCAATCAGCTCAAAAGTGCCAATCACATACTGGCTAAAGATACCATTCGGTGCAAATAGGCCGGGTGCACCTAAAGTGCCAGCCCAGGCATTAAGCGTACCGAAAATGTACTGTGTTTCCGGCGAGTTGGTGTACTTGAAGAACAAAGATTGAATAAATACAAAGGCCACATAGGCCGTCAATACGAATAGGAGAATGCTGCGTGAGCGACTTTGCATAGAAACCTCGTTATTTATTCAGAACAGCTGGCCAATTCTTGTTGGCCTTGGCGATTAATCCGGGAATATCCATTTCCCACTTCTTTTGCACATCGGCATCGTAATTCAAATACAACTTGCCATCGACGATGCGCCACTTGGTTGGATCTGCAGAAGCGGTATCGTTCTGCGATACCGCCCAGGCACAGTAGCCACCATATTGTGGGGCGTACTGTTCGGGATTGGCATCAAATTTCGCTTTGTTGGCATCTGAAGAAAACTGCCATACGGCACCTTTATAGGTGCTGGTGACTTTTGGATCGCCTTTAACCGGCTTGCCCTCAGTAAAATAGGCCACCGTGTCATAGCCACTGACTGCCTTATTACTGAAGACCCCTGTATAAATTGGAGGTTCTTTAGCCATCGCTAACGGGCTATAGGCAAGAAACGCAGCAACAAACAGGAAAAACAGCTGTCGAATATTTTTCATGAGGATGTTCTTCTTTCTCAATAAGGGTCCCTGACATTCTATACTTAAGTCATAAATTCGCTGTCAATCAAGGCGCAATTAATCCTAATGCATAACGACCATTTGATAAAACTGGGAAATATTGAGCCGCTCCGGATCCACCCGGAACTTGGAAAATCCATATGGATGAAGTTATGGGCGATAGCAGTCAATGACTATGGCGCACTCACTGCCTTAAAAACACAAGACAAAGCATATTCGTACCAGAACTTAGCTAAGGCCGCACAAGCACTAGCCGAAAATCTATCTCGTTTGATCAGTGATCCCCAAGGGAAAATCATCCTCGTAGACACCCATCGAGAGGATTTTCTAATCCCGTTTCTTGCTGTCTGGCAATGCGGCGGAATTATATTGCCTTGTCATGGGCTGCGTTTTGACAATTCTGATGCTTCTGAGCAAGTTAAGCGTATTTCAACAGCCGCTATTTCAACAACGAATAGCATCCATCTTCTAAACCCTGGATTAATTCATGGCGCCAGCAATGCGGCTCGCAGCACTTGGCACAGCCTGTATTTAACGTCAGGAACAACCGGCAAACCTAAACAAATAGTTCGTGGCTGGCGACAAGCCCTATTTGAAGGTATTACCTATGCCAAAACTGCAAAGCTTAAGCCCGGCCAACGCCTAGGCTGCTGTGTACAGCCAACCTTTGGCGCCATGACCAAACAACTGATAGGTGGTCTCTTAAGCGGATGCTGTCATGAGTTTTATACAAATACCAGGGATCCGGAAGGCGATTTTGACGTCCTGATGCTTACGCCATCCAGGATGAATTCTATTCACTCGATCGCCAATTTAACATCGAGGATCATCAGCTTGACCGGGGAGCCCATAAATCCGCTCTGTTGGGATCGCATGAAGGCAATTGGCGGACCCACCGGACTTTCAATTAATGCGTTTGGCGGGACCGAATTTGGTGTTTTAGCCAATGATCTGAGGCCAACGATGGGTTCTCTACCCAAGTTTCGTGGTGAGTTGCTTACCGGTAAGAGCCTTCAGCTATCTGGTTTAGAACCCGCTCAAAGAGGCCATTCCAAATCAAGCAACACAGGGCAAGGCATCATTGGCATTCAGTCAGCCTGGATCGCTGAAGGTGAAATTATCAGTCAGCCCGGATCTAATTCGGACACAAACTTCCAACCCTTCACCAGAAACCCAGATGGCATTGCCATCTACCAAACTCAAGATGCGGGATACCTTGATGACGAAGGTCGTTTGCACTTACTTGGACGGGCTAGCCAACTCATTAAACGTCATGGTCAGTGGTTTGACACGAGCCGCCTTGAAGAGCTCCTCAGCGCTATCTCTGGGGTTGACGCATGGATCGTAGAATTTAATGCCAATGCACAAGCGATTCTCTGGCTACAAATATCAAACGGGACTGATATTCAAACCATAAACCGCAGTCTCCAGCTTGGCCTTTGGGATTCACCTCTGACACCAAAATTCATTCATATCCTGGATCAATTACCCCTCAATGCCAATGGCAAAAGAGATAAGCAGGCGCTAAAGCACTGCACGCCCACATCATCAGTCACCAACCCGACATGGATTGAGTTCATCGCAGATTGGATTGTCGTTGGCGAACATGCCGCACCTTGGATTGATGGCAAGCGTACGCTAGCGGAAATCGATATGGACTCGCTAGACATCATTGAACTTCACCTGGCGATTACCGCCAGACTGGGGGTCAGTCTTAATGACCCTATCATCTTGCCCCACCTATCACTGAATGAAATTCGACTCGCCTATCAAGCACCTATTAAGAATCCCGTAGCAGATATGCATGCGCCAACGCTTTATTGGATCGGGGAATGGAACCCAAACCTGGTTCGAGCATCAGCGGGCAAGATCACCATAATCTACATCGATCCCAATGCGTATATGAAGATCTATTCAAAAGATCAACCTAAGTCTTTGAAGGCGTTAGCCAACCAGTTAGCCAGCAAGATTCTGACTGACCTGGAAAACATCTTCAAACATTCAGACGGCAATCAGCCAGTTTGTTGGATCGGTGGATATTCCTTTGGCGCCAATTTAGCCCATGAAATTGGTGCTGTGCTTAATAAGAAAAATCCTGAAATCCATATCGAAGCCTTACTTGTAGACCCCCTACCAGCGGTGCAAGTCAAAGGCTACAAAGGAATCGCTCGACTTAAGCATTCCTATTATGGTGTTTGGCTAAATCTTGCAAAAATTAAAGCCCGATTGATTTCAGATCATTTACTACTTCGGACATTAAGAAGAAGTTTGCTTTTAGGTCATAAGGCATCCAACTCAGAATGCGCTACAACACTATGGACTTCTGAACAGATACGGCCGTCAAGCTTGCAGGCATATAACCTTGTCTGTAAAAACCTGACTCACAAAGGTCTTAATACATTTGACCATCTTGCATTAAGTGATAATCCCATCGCAGTTCAAAACTGGACACGTCAATTATGTGATGTCGTTCTAACGAACAGCACCCAACATATTAAGCACCACGTTACCCCCCATGCCCTGCCCAATCAATAGGGCAGTTTCTGGTTGAGGCGCCACGGCGGGCTTGATTGATTTCAAATCTAGCAATGGATCGGTGTCCGATGGCCATGGCGGCACTGAAGCACGTTGAAGGCCCTCAACAACGATCGCGGCTTCAATAAGACCAGAGGCGCCTAAAGCATGACCAGTCATTGATTTAATCGCCGTTAACCATGGTCGCTTCTGATTGAGCACATCTCTGATAGCGGCAATTTCAATTGCATCAAAACTGGTGGTACCGGTCGCATGTAATGAAATCCAATCAGGCTGTATCGTTTGATTTTTCAACAATGAACGCAGGGCTTGACCACCCGGTTCTGGGGCCAGCATGTGATAAGCCTCATTGGCACACTCGCCGCCAAGCCAATTGGCAAGGGCCCTGCCCCCTCTTGCTGCTAGATGTTCGGCTGACTCAAGGATAAGACACGCCGCACCAGGCACTGGATTCATACCGGAGCGACCTGAGCTCAGCGGGCCTTGAGTAAAATCACTGCTAACACTCCCATTACGCTGCATGGCTCGACTGATTTCGGGGGTTGCCTGAGCATCAGCTGCCACAACAACCATCAGATCACATAAACCGGCCTGTATCAGTGTGGCCCCCAGATATAGACATTGCGCGCCCGTTGCCGAAGCCGAATTTAGAGAATAATCGCCACCACCCAGGCCAAAGCGCTTGCTCACTGCGGCACCCACTGAGTTTCCTCGCCATCGGCTCAGACTATAGGGTGAAGGCCGCTTGCCCGCAGTTATTTCAAGCTCGAAAGCAGTCATTCCACCTAGCGATGTACCACTGATACAGCCATATCTGGCGTGCCTCAAGCCAGCATCTACTCCCCGAATGCGTAAACGGCTACCGTCTAGACCTGCTTCTTTCCAGGCAAACTCGGTAACAGCAATCGCCATAAGTTGGTGTATACCCAGCACTGACGAATCGGAAACGTTAAGCGTCGTAATTTCAGCCAACTGATCTCGCCCTGGCTGTATCGCAGGCAACTGCTTACCCTTACAGAGACTCTCCCAGGCCTGCGCCCTCATCAGAGCGCCCGTTCCTATCGGCAACCCCCCAACGACCAAGGAGGCGCCTGATACCTGAACGAAGCTATCCTTTTTTCTCAACAATTGAGCGTACTCCATTAAAATCAACACATGACCAGTAACGGACAAATCCACATTCGGTCAGGATCAGGCATCCTACCTCAGCTCTGGAATACCGATGACTATCGATTTTGAAATTCGCCCGCTCACCCTTGAAGAGATGGCTACACCCATAAGCTGGGCCAAGGCAGAAGGCTGGAACCCTGGAATTAGTGATAAAGACGCTTTCTGGAAAACTGATCCAAATGGGTTTTTGGGTGGTTTCCTGGATGGTGAGCCCGTTGCTGTTATTTCTGCTGTTCGCTACGAAGGATTCGATGACCAACATCAACGTGGCAATTTCGGCTTTATTGGTTTTTATATCGTTCATCCGGATCACCGTGGCAAACCCTATGCCGTAAGACTTGCTCGGGCGGGAATGGCGCACCTTTCTGGTATAGATTCAATCGGCATTGATGGCGTGCTTGAACGTCAGGAGAACTATAAAGCCTTCGGGTTTATCTACGCCCATCGCAACGGTAGGCATCAAGGACAGCTACCCCTGCAAGGCCATGCACCCAATTTAAACAATCAAGAATCTATCTGCCAAGCCTCTCAAGTTGATTTTGAGGCACTCTGCCAATTTGACGCAGAACACTTCCCTACGAACCGCCGCAAATTTCTCGAACTCTGGATTAATCAACCGGATCATCGCTGCCTCACCATTACAGGAGGCAAGGAGAATGAAATTCTTGCATTTGGCGTGATTCGTCCCTGCTTTGATGGTTATAAGATTGGTCCGTTATTTGCCCGACAGAAAACATATGCCGAATCATTGATTCATGCACTTTGTGACGGACTGCCTGCTCAATCTAGTTTTTACATCGATGTACCAACCAACAACGACGAGGCTGTTCAGCTCACACAACAATTGGGCATGGAGATGGTTTTTGAAACAGCTCGAATGTATAGAGGGCCGGCACCAGAACTACGCACTCGCGAGATTTTCGGCATTACTACTTTTGAACTGGGCTAATTAGCTAAGAACCATGTTTGAAGAAACCCATCATTCCCCTGCTAACGACGACCTTGCCCGTGGCCTTAGCCAAAGGCATATAGAACTTATTGCGATTGGTGGGTGTATAGGCACCGGACTCTTCCTTGGCGCTGGCACCACCATTTCTCTCGCCGGCCCCGCCATCATTGTTATCTATGCCATTACCGGCTTGATGCTCTATTTGATGATGCGGGCCATGGGTGAGTTGCTGCTTTATGACACCCACTACAAGTCTTTTGTTGATTTCTCCGAAGACATCCTTGGCCCGTTCGTTGGCTACCTGGTTGGTTGGTCTTATTGGTTTGCCTGGATTGTTGCTGCTATTGCCGAAGTTATTGCCATCACCGGTTATCTCGATTTCTGGTGGCCCGGCCTGCCGCACTGGCTAGTCGCCTGCCTGGCGATCCTTCTACTCTTTTCCATCAACATGCTGGCAGTTAAAGCCTTTGGCGAACTCGAATTCTGGTTGGCCATTATTAAGGTGGTCACCATTATTGGCCTCATTGGTATAGGACTCTGGTTGGTCGTTAATGGTTTTACAGACAAGGTTGGCTATAAATCGAGTGTCGATAACCTATGGAACCATGGTGGATTCTTCCCGATGGGTATCGATGGCATGCTCAGAGGCCTACAGACGACCATATTCGCATTTGCCGGCATGGAAATTATTGGGACCATGATGGCTGAAGCTAGGAATCCTGAAAAGATGATTCCCAAGGCGATCCGCAGCATTCCCTTCAGAATTATGCTGTTCTACATTGGTACCGTTTCAGTACTCATGATGGTGACGCCTTGGCAGGAAATCCCCGCCACCAGTAGTCCGTTTGTAAATATTTTCAGTCTTGCTGGGCTGCTCAGTGCTGCTGGCTTTATCAATTTTGTCGTGCTGAGTTCAGCCATATCTTCAAGCAATAGCGGTGTATTTGCTACATCACGCATGCTTTATGGTCTGGCCAGAAACCACAATGCGCCCCCACTGTTCGGCAAACTTTCCTCCTTCCACATCCCCTCACGTGCGGTCATTCTCGCCACGGTGATCATGATTGCCACAACTTTTGTCCTGACGATGACGGAATCAGTGATCGAAGGTTTTCAGATCGTCGGCTCGGTATCAGCGCTGCTCTTTATTTTCGTCTGGTCCGTCATCATGGTGGCCTATCTGGTGCACCAACAAAGACGTCCCTATGCTTATGGGCAATCAGTGTTTCCCATGCCCGGTAGATACTGGTCATCCTTTATCGTTTTGATTTTCTTTGCGGTTGTGCTTTATGCCTTAACGCTTGATATGACAACCCGAATTGCAATTTTCGTCTCACCGATCTGGTTCTTGGTTCTCGGCTTGGGTTTCTATCTAAAAACGCGCCGAGATCCCTTTTACCAAAGAACGAAAGAGCGATTTAAAGAGAAGGTTCAATCGGAATTATCTTTGGCACAGGACTTTCATCATCAACAACGGGCTAAAGACTGAGCAATACGCCGTTAAATCGATCGGCTTAAAACATATAGGTCAGACGCCCGTAAGTCGCCCAGTTGTATCGAAAGTAGTCGTTAATGATAGGAAGCACGCCGCCAATGGTTGCCCCCCAGTGCTTGTTAAAGCTATAGGTCAGCATGGCATCTGCGGGCACAAACCATTTCCCGGTTTGCGCATTCATCCAGGCGCCCTCTTCATTCCACATGGCAAGCTTTACTTTCTCGGTTAGCTGAAACCCCAAAGCCGGGTACATTTCGAGCACACGTGCTAGCTTGACGCCTTTATCCTCAGGGGTAAAACCCATCGTGTAGCGAACAATGGGAGAGAAAAAAGTAAAGCTACCCATGTTTTTGGGGTTATAGGTCATACCCACTTGCGGACCAATCGCCCATTGGGACGGTGAATAGGGTGGCTTGTTATAGCCTGATGGAATAAATAACCGAAAGCCCGAACCAAAACTCAGGTTTTTAAGCACCTCGGGTGAGTATCCGGCCAGTGTAAATCGTGTTTGACCAGGATTGAACTGCCCTCCACCCAAGGCACTTTTAAACTCGGGGCCGCTCACCGAATTGATAAATGTATCTAAACGAGTCACCCCTTGCGCTCCACTGCGACCTATCGCAAAGGTATGGTAAATACGCGGATTGATATAGTTAATCGCGCTATCTTTCCCCAAATCGGCATGGGCACCCCAAACTTCTGTCCATGTTCTACTTTTGGATGCATAGAACATGGCATCATCAACCGCCATCCGGCTTTCGCGGCTCATGGGGTCGGTTTTATCGCCATGAGGGACAGATGTCACAACGTTATCATCTACATCAACGCGACTTGCGTCACTGGTTTGTAGAGAGCCCGATTCGATGTCAGTCTGGAGCTTGGGATGAATCGTGTCGGCCATGACCGTAGCAGACGTGCACATCACTACCATAGAGATGAAACCACCTATCCTGGCGACACACTCCCCGTACCAGCCAGAACCAGATGCACTGTCGCAAAGATAAGCCTGCTGCTGACTGGCGGTTTTGTCAGCGGCATATATGGGTTTCGCGGCATGGGTTGGTGAAAACATCACGCGAATATTATTACACTTCAAACCAACCCATTCACCTGTAGCCTATATTTATGGATATCTCGACATTTATCGCGGATGGGCTTAGTGGCATTAGTACTTCAGATATCCTATTGCTCGGATTGATCATCAGCGCATCTGGTTTTATTAGCGGGTTCGATCTGCATCACCTACTGTAGCGAACCCTAACCCCTAACCGGCAAGCCGATAGAACAATACTCCCAAACCAAATGACAACAATAGGGTCGCCGGCATGGTTGTTACCCAAGTAAGCATGATGTGTTTAATCGTCTGCCGGTTGACCTTGTGATCAGGGGTTCCTGAGACAGTGCCCACAACCGCGGAAGTGAGCACATGCGTCGTACTAACAGGTAACCCGCCGAAGTCAGCCATAGCAATACTCGCTACAGTTGAAACCTGCACGGCTGTCCCCTGAGCAACACCCATACGGGCACTACCCATTTTTTCACCCAGGGTCGTAACGATCCGCTTGTAGCCTATAAGTGTTCCGGTTCCTAGAACAACTGCGGCTAACAGCACGACCCAGATTGGCACACGTTCCACAAGGCCAGCTAAATAGGCATTAGCCTGAGTTAATTTGTCACCATTGGTTGCAGATAGTTTTGCTCTTGCCTCAGGATTTTTAACAACACTTCTTACTTGTGCATAGAGACCAAACAAATCCTCTCGACTGATTCGCCCAGCAGAAAGAACAAGGTTCTGCGGAGCATCGGCATCAGGCTGGCGTTCAATCTTATTAAGCAGCTGGTCTGACTCCTGCTCCAGTTTGGTATAACTCAGATCCATTGCGATGACTCGGACGTCTGACAACACCTGCTCCAACTGCCCCATATCACGATGACTTAACTTTCCTGGGTCCAACCCGAACAAGGCAGGAAACAGACCAAAGAGCACCAGCATGATTAGCCCAATGCTCTTTTGCCCATCGTTGGAACCGTGGAGCAAACCAACACCCGCTGAACCTGCAATCAGAATAGCGCGCTCAGTTGCCTTGAGTGATTCTTCCTGATGGGTATCAGGCGTATTTAACGGGGCCTTCTTGAGTTTACGAATGCCTATCAGCAACGCATACCCCAAAACGAAACCAATAAGCGGGGAAAGAATGAGTGCAGTGAGCACCTTTTCCGCTGTACCCCAGTTGATTTCAGCCAAAACGGGCAGGTTCATTACATAGGCATTGGCCATACAGGCCCCCAGAATAGCGCCTATGTAAGCATGCGTTGTTGAATTAGGTATGGCAAACCACCAGGTGCCAAAATTCCATAGAAGCGCAGAGAGAATCAACGCAAGGAATAGCGCAATTTCATGCACGCTATCAATGCCTGCGATCATGTTGGCAGGCAAAAGGTAAATCAGGCTGAATGCTACTGCTGTACCACCTACGATCACGCCAAAAAAATTACAGACTGCGGCTAACAACACCGCTGGAACGGGTTGCATTGCATTTGCATAAATGACCGTCGTAATTGCATTGGCAACATCATGAAACCCATTGACGGCCTCTTGGAAAAGAATCAATCCAAGAATACCGATTAATAGGATCTGCGCGACTAGTGGTAAGTGATCCATATTGCTAAATTGAAGCTGGTTATGGTTTGACCACCGGGCGTTTCTCTCTGACCCATTCGCTCATACCACCCTCTGCGTTATACACAGTCTTATAGTCCTTGAACATGGAAAGGTATCTGGCCGCAATGGCTGATCTCACACCCGACTGGCAGACAAGTATCACTGGTTGATCGGGTTTGGCCACCTGATCGACCTGTTCTTTCCAGACTTTCGCGGATGAACCCCAATAGCTATTAATGGTGATTAATTTTGCACCGGGGATAACGCCTGTTTGTTGCCACTCATCAGAAGCCCGAATATCGATGACAGGAACACCCTGCCCTTGGAGCTTTTCCAGCTTAGCCAAATCTACATTGACGACTTCGGCGAATGCGGAGGTCGTCAGAAACAAGGCTGTAACAATGCTTAGGATTCGGTTTATGCGGGGCAAATCGATCATTAAAGGAAATCCGGCTGTTGATTGGCAATTAACGTGTACGAGCCATATTAACTTCTCAATGAGTATTATCATAGGTGAAATTTTTTAAAAGGCTTTCTATGCTGTCCATTCAGTCTGTCCGATCTTTAGCCCGATTCATTCCGTGGCTTGCTAGCATCGCTATCACTGCGATCTATCTCTTTGAGATCAATCTAGGATGGGCTGAGCTCGACTGGCGCTCGACTGAGCTATTGCTCAAAACATTTTTAGCGCATCTTTACGACTGGATACTTTTTGCATTTTTTCTGTTTCTGTCGCTACTTGGTATCAGAGACCTCATTCAAAGCAAACATGCGTTGCTCAGAAACTACCCAGTTATTGGTCACATCCGCTTCCTTTTTGAAAACATCCGGCCTGAAATCCGTCAGTACTTGATCGAATCTGATCAAGACGACGTACCCTTTTCGAGAAATAGCCGCGTTCTGGTTTATCAACGTTCTAAAAATCTGGCTGATACGCAGGCATTCGGATCCATCGAAAACGAATATCGTGAGGGATACCAGTGGATTAACCACTCCATGGCGCCCGTTCACCACCCCAGCAATGACTCCCTGAGAATTACGGTAGGTGGTTCCGCATGCAGCCAGCCCTATAGCCTATCCATCTTCAATATTTCCGCCATGAGTTTTGGCGCACTGTCTGCTAACGCGATCATGGCCCTCAATAAAGGGGCAAAGTTAGGCGGCTTTGCACATGACACAGGTGAAGGCTCTGTTTCTCCCTATCACGAGCGTTACGGTGGCGACCTCATCTGGGAGATTGGTACCGGCTACTTCGGTTGTCGCACCGATGACGGCAAATTTGATCCTGTTAAATTTGCCGCAACCGCACAACGATCGCAGATTAAGATGATCGAAATCAAGCTTTCGCAAGGCGCTAAACCAGGCCATGGTGGTCTGTTACCCGGCAATAAGGTAACACCGGAAATTGCACTCACACGGGGTATTCCTGTAGGCAAAGATTGCGATTCACCTGCTGCACATAGCGCCTTTAATTCGCCCGTTGGATTAATGCAATTTATTGCCGAACTGAGGAAGCTTTCAGGCGGGAAACCGGTTGGCTTTAAGCTTTGCGTGGGTAACATTCAGGAATGGTTCAGCGTTATCAAAGCCATGTTAAGCACCGGTATACGGCCAGACTTCATTGTTGTTGATGGCAGCGAAGGCGGCACGGGTGCCGCGCCTGTAGAATTTACAGACCATATCGGCACGCCCCTACGAGAGGCCCTCCAGCTGGTTAATGCCAGCCTTGTCGGTGCCGGATTACGGGACCAGATCCGTATCGGCGCCTCTGGCAAAATTATTAGTGCCTTCGATATTCTGAGGGTGTGCGCTCTCGGCGCAGATTGGGCTAACTCTGCCCGTGGTTTTATGTTCGCACTGGGTTGTATTCAATCCCGCAGTTGCAATACAGACCGTTGCCCAACAGGCGTAGCGACTCAGGATCCGTACCGTCAGCATGCGCTTGACCCCATGGACAAATCCGTTCGTGTAGCGAATTTCCATCGCAATACCGTCTCTGCTGTGGGCGCGGTTCTCGGCGCTGCCGGCCTTAGCCACACACGAGAAGTTACCTCAGACCATATATTGCAACGTGGCCCCATGGAAACAGTAGAAACCCTCTCACTGCGAATGCTCAAGTTACCAGAGGGAGCTTTGCTGGATGATTCAGGTGTCGCCCTGCTTGAACAATATGCACCGGGCTTGGGTGCCCGCTGGCTTAATGCTACTGCCGCCAGTTGGCACTAAATACCTTCACCTACTAAGCTATGAATAAACCACTGAACATCACTCGTCGAGCTTTAGCTGGGCTGGTTTGTTGTGCTTCTATGTCGTTGTGCATGGCTACGGAAAGCGCAAAAGGCAGTAATGATTTACTGCGTATGATCCAGCGCTATCGGATGGTTGATTTAACCCATAGCTTTGGTTCAGAAACCCCGGTCTGGAAAGGCTTTGGCCAGGCCACCATAGCGGCCGCAGCAGACCCCATTACCCATGAACCCTATAGCATTGATAAGGATGGGTTCCGGGCTTCGGTCTACACACTAGTGGGTCAATACGGCACCCATATTGACCCACCGGCTCATTTCTCGAAGCATGGTAAAACCATGGATCAGATACCCCTAGAGCAGATGATTCTCCCTATCGTGGTATTCGATATCACCCCTAAATTGAGCGCTGAACCCGCTTATGCATTGACCGTGGCGGACATACTCGAATGGGAAAAGAAAAACGGCCAAGTACCCGCCGGCAGTTTTGCTGCATTACGTACTGATATGTATAAGGACTGGACCGCTAACCCGGAGCGCTTTAAACGATCACCCTTCCCAGCTTGGTCAAAGGATGCCGTTAAATTTCTGGTCGAGAAACGCAAGGTCGTCGCAATTGGTCACGAAAGCATGGATACCGACGACACACCCAATCTGGTTTCAGAAAGCTGGATCTTGAAACACAACCACTATCAGATCGAAGTCATGGCCAATCTCGACCAGTTACCAGCGACAGGGGCTGTAGTTATCGTCAGTTGGCCAAAAGTACAAAATGGTCTCGGCTTTCCGGCACGCGTCATTGGTTTAGTGCCTAAAAACTAGACCTTATAACCACCCTTTACGCTTGAATCGTCTATACAGATAGAGGCAAGTTACAAAAATAATTGCTAGGGCAACGCCGTAACCGTAAGGCCATTTCAATTCGGGCATATCTTCAAAGTTCATGCCCCAGATACCCGCATAGGCCGCGACTACTGCAAAGATCGCCGCCCAGGAAGCTAACTTTTTGGTGATATCTGATTCATCAATTGTTATCAGCGACAGATTGACTTGAATCACTGTATTAATCGACTCACGAATGTTTTCCGTAGCAGTCTGGATTCTGAATAAATGATCGGCGACATCACGGAAATAATCTGCACAACGAACGCATATAGGGTGGGCTCGGGGTCCGTGCATTCGACCTGTTGATTCCGCAATCTCGGCAACAGAGTGTCTCAAACGATTGGTATCCTGCTTAAGGGTGAATAGAGCCTGAATGCTTTTCCTACAGGCAGTAGAGAGAAATACCCGAGACTCCTGCTCTTCCATCTGGTCTTCCAGGGAAGTCAGCACAGGAAAGTATCGATCAACCACCGCATCCATGAGCGCGTAAAGCACAAAACCCGGGCCAAGCCTTAGCATGTGTGGCTCACGCTCACAGCGTGCACGGACATCAGCAAAACCAAACTTACTATTACGACGAACTGAAATGACAAAATTCGGGCCGGCAAAAAAGGAGGCTTCGCCTTTATTAACCTTTTTTTGTTCATCCATTTCCAGCAGATCCATGACAACAAAAATCATGTCGCCATACTCTTCTACCTTGGGTCGTTGTCCTCCATGCATCGCATCTTGAACGGCGAGTTCGTGCAGCTTGAATCGCTTAGCGATTTGCTGCAGCTCGGCTTCTTCAGGGTCACACAGGCCGATCCAAACCATACGATTCGGTTGAATCGTCGATTCATAAAGATTCTCAAAGCTTACATCCGGGACTCTGATCCCGTTTTCGTAAACCACAAATGAGACGATCATAGAATTTGTCCGTTCAGGTGTTTATGAAGCACAAAATCACCAGATTTCTGCATATAACCGTCTGGCAGTTTACGAATAATACAAAGAAAAAGGCCTCCATTGCTGGAGGCCTTGAATTCTGGCGCGCTCGGAGAGATTCGAACTCCCTACCCCTTGGTT
>ERZ1034363.12-NODE-12-length-131049-cov-7.421006_pt1 | contig 131049 bp, 130 predicted proteins | sample MGYA00520616_ERZ1034363 | MGnify/ENA primary metagenome ERZ1034363 (study PRJEB33736, sample SAMEA104284506) | Azolla filiculoides | biome: Urban; feature: Water surface; material: Ditch water | place: Netherlands | collected 2015-10-28 | depth 0-0.1 m ...
CTTAAAGTTGTAAAAACGCTTGAAACGTCGTGGTGCTATGGTCGGCACAAGACATCCCTTAACAAAGGGATTTATACATATATTTACTAGTCTAACCCACCAATATACCCCCCAATTTTATTATCATTGATATTTTTTTAGTGGGTTTACGTCTTATTTGAAGGGAGGAAGTGATACTTTAGCATCTTTAATAAAAGATACAATTGTATTATTTTCTAAACATATTTCAACACTATTTCATAATCATTTCACGAATAATTTATTAAATATTTTCATCTTTTATAGTTTTATTTTATCATAAAAAATAAAAAAGCCAAGATTGATTTATTCATATGCTTTAAGCACAAAAAAGCTCTTAAAGATATGATTATGTGTTGTGCGATAAAAAAGGATTGTGAGGGTTAAGCCGTAGGGGTTGGTTAAGGTATGATGTGTGAAAGAAGGGAGTAGTAGTGTTGCAGTAAATATAGTGTTTTTAGGAGGATTTTTGGTTATTATTTGATTTGTATATTAAAATTATAACCGCAAAAATAGCCGCAATAGTATTTCTATATGATATACTTTTAAACAAGGAGTTATTAATGAGTTTTACACCTATTATTCCACTTGAATTAGATGGATCGATTGATACTAATATTTTAAATTTAGCCGAGGAGGTTTGTATAAAAAGTGCTATGCTAAAAGGCACTCATAATATTTTTATTACAAATGGAATCAAAGAACTTTTAAGAAAAACGAATAGCTATTATTCAAATAAAATTGAATCAGAGGGAACACACCCTATCGATATTGATAAAGCAATGAATCAAGATTTTTCAAATGATATAAGGCAACGTACCTTACAAATTTTATCAATAGTTCATATTGATGTACAAAGAAGTCTTGAAAAGGTATCCAATCAATTTGAGAATCCATACTCAAGTGATATACTTTTACATATTCACAAGGAATTTTATTCAAAAGAAGGTATGGAATCTTTTCTAAAGATCGAGCATGAGAATTTAAAAGCAACTATGATACCAGGGGAATTAAGACATATGAATGTTGCCATTGGCAAACATACTGCCCCAGATACAAAGTTCATTGAGCATTATTTAAATGAATATCAAGAGTTATATAAAAGATCATTAAATCAATCAAAAGCTATTCAGTTAATACATGCTTTATGCTCACATCACAGATTAGTTTGGATTCACCCATTTTTGGATGGAAATGGAAGAGTATCTAGATTATTTTTAGACAATATATTAAATAAAATCAATATAGAGGGATATGGGCTATGGAATATATCCAGAGGATTATCAAAGAGAGAAAAAAAATATAAAGAATATTTAGCTTTAGCAGATATGTCCGCACAAGGAGTTACAGATGGACGAGGTCCATTATCAAAAAGAGGGTTAACATATTTTTTAAAATTTATGCTAGAAACAGCATTAGATCAAGTTGAATATATGGGAAAACACCTTCAAATTGATTCTCTTGGTGCAAATATAGATAAGTATGTAAGATTATCTCAAGAAGGCTTATTTGATACAGAATCTCTACCACAGTATTCAGAATTAATTTTTAAAGAACTATTAATTAGTGGGGAAATTGAAAGAGGTCGCGTCCAAAATATAATAGGTAAAAAAGATAGAACAGCAACAACTTTAATTGGCAAATTACTCCAAATGCAATATCTTGAATCTGATACACCTAGAGGCAAATTAAGATTAAAATTTAATTCTCATTTTGCTTCACGGATTATTCCTGAACTATTTCCAGATAAGTAATCTGACTTTTTTAAAATTTAACTGCTCAATTCTAGAATTCGTTTGACAGTGATCACACCTAAATTCTCCTAAAATGACATCAAAGGAATAGCTGATGTTTTATAATATTTCACATATATCAATATTACAATCTCTCTGATGCCTTTTTGTAAACTTCCATATCATCCCTCTTACCAATAGCGATAGTGTAAATAGATAAGATTTCATCTTGTATCTCATACACGATTCTTACTTTCTTTTTCGCTACATACACTTTTTTAAATCCACTCAAATCCATATTATTTTTATTACCAAGAGGAAGCCATAGTTGTGGCGATTCTTGAATTTGTTTTAATTTTTTAAAGACTTGAAGTCGCAAGGAATGGTCAAGTTCCTTGAGGTCGTCTTCCACTTTTGGATGAACCTTTAACTCATACATTTTATAATGTACTCATATTTATATCGAATCTTTTCGCCATATCATCTATCCCAATATACTCTGATTTTGGTGTAGGTACCCTACTTTGAATAGTTTCAAAAATCTCTTTATGTTCCAAACTTTCCATCATGTTTTCAATTCCTTTAAGTCTTTCATATTCATCGGTTGAGATTACAACTGCTTCAAGTTTATTGTTCTTTAATACGCCTACTTTCTCTAATGCAGAGCTTTTTATATCTCCCAGCACCTTACTTAATGACTTTGTAAAGTCTGTGATTGATAATAATTCATTTTGAGTATAACTTACCATTTTAAAACTCCTTTTTTATATATGTGAATATTATAGCGAATTTAATAGTAAATTTAATATAAAAACACTCATTTTAATATCACCAATTTTTAAAATCAAAATATGGTACAATTTACCAAAGTACAAAAAGAAGAGATTATGAGAAAAAATTCAACACAATTTTGAAAAACTAATAACTGATCAAGATTATCTTGACACCGTAAGGTTATCAACTGGTTATCAAGCAGGTGTTGTAAAAAGATTTGAAAAAGCTATCGATATTTTAGGATCATTTTAACAACAAATTATTATTTATTTATACACTATTTATCAACAATCTCTTTACTTCTTATTTTACTAGCTATATCGATGTTATTTGTATTTTTGTTTGTCATGATATTTATCCCCAATGCTTATATATGCCCACCAATTTACCCCCCAAAATTCATTCTTTTCTGTAAAGTGGTATTGTATTGTATTGGATGATTATATCATGGAAAGCTTATATTATGGGGTTTGTTGTATTTTATTGGATGATGTTAAATGATGGATGGTGCCTATGGTCGGAATCGAACCGACAAGCTTGAGGGCGGTTGATTTTGAATCAACTGAGTTTACCAATTTCTCCACACAGGCACAAATAAAAAAAGTTTGCCTAATATAAAACTAGACAAACTTTTTATTTAAAGTAAAATTATTTTACAGAATCTTTTAAAGCTTTACCAACTTTAAATTTAGCAACTGTAGTTTCAGGAACTTTAACTTCAGCACCAGTACCTGGAACTCTAGCAGTTCTTGCAGCTCTTTTTGAAACAGAGAATGTTCCAAAACCAATAAATGATACAGAATCACCTTTTGCAAGTGCTCCAGTGATAGTTTCTAAAGTTGCCTCAAGTGCAAGTTTAGAGTCTTTTTTTGATAAACCAGTTTTTTCTGCAACTGCGTCAATGAATTCAGCTTTGTTCATATCGTAATCCTTTTGTTTTTTTGTACAAAACTTTATAGTATTCAAGCTTTAGGATACCTTAATACCTCGATAAAATAATACTTTATAGTAATTGTATGCTATAATTCGCGAATTTTAAAATAATTCAAATTGAACAAAAAGGGAAAATATTGAATAAAGTGCCTCATATTCCTGTTTTATATAATGAAGTTATAGACACATTTAAAAACATAAAAGATGGATATATTGTAGATTGTACACTTGGGTATGGCGGTCACACGCTTAGTATCCTAGAAAACAATCCAGATGTCCAGATGATTTGTAATGACCAAGATGACGAAGCACTAAATTTTTCCAAAGAACGACTTATTAATTACAAGGATAGAATACTATTCAATAAAGGTAATTTCAAAGATATTACAAAATGTTTCCAAAACAAAAAAATAAATGGAATTCTTGCTGACATTGGGGTTTCTTCTTTGCAACTTGATAAAAAAGAGCGTGGCTTTGGATTTCAAAGCGATGTTTTAGATATGAGAATGGATACAAATGCAGATTTAAGTGCACATGATGTTGTAAATAATTACTCAATGAATGAATTGGAACATATCTTTAAAGAATATGGAGAAATAAGTGAATACAAAAAAGTTGCATCACTTATTATTCAAAATAGACCTATAAATAGTGCAAGAGAACTATCTGAAATATTAGAAAAAAATATGCATAGAGGAAAGCTTCATCCTGCAACTTTAGCTTTTCAGGCTATAAGAATTGAAGTTAATAATGAACTTGGTGTTTTAGAAGAACTCTTCAAGTCATTTGAGGAATCAAATTTAACAGATTGTACAATTGCTATTATTTCATTTCACTCTCTTGAAGATAGAATAGTAAAAAACTATTTTAAAAAATGGACTCAAAAGTGTATTTGCCCTTCAAATGTTTTTCGTTGTGAATGTGGAAACAATAATCAAAAAGGTAAGATAATTACTAAAAAACCAATCATTCCAACAAATGAAGAGATTAAGAGAAACCCAAGAAGTAGAAGCTCGAAAATGAGGATTTTTAAATTTGATTAATATAAATTTTGACTTAGAAAAGTTTGATAAAAAAGTAATTTTTACACCTAGAGGCTCAATTAGATTTATTGGTATTGTTTTAGCGATAATAATGTTTCTATCTTTACCAAAAATATATCTTAGTAATAATATTTATTATATTAGTAAAGAGATTAATAGACTAAATTCTCATTATATGTCACTCAAGGAAGAAAATAAATTTTTAATTCAACAGTTAGAAGATGCGAAATTTAAAAATCAAATTACAGATTCATTGATTATGCAAAATTTAGATGATCAACCTGCTAAAGTTCCTCAAGCACAAACAGACGAACAATAGACTTATCGTATCTTTTGTATTTTACACTTTGATATTTTAAATATTTTTGAACTGTTTGCTTCATAAAAATTATTATCTTCAAACACTATAACATCTGCTTGAGAGTAAGCATATTCAAAGTCAAATTCTTTTGTAGTTTCATTTGCTGAAGTAGAATACATTTTCTTAAATTTTGAAACAAATTGATTATGATGAAGATTTTCAGGAACTACCCTAAAAGATTCTTTTGTAGGATAAATAAATGTAGTTTTATTCGTATTTCTTACAAGTTTTTTGTATTTATTTGGAACTCTGGTATGTAATTTTAGTGTGCTAAAAGAATCAATCACTTGCAATATCTTTTGAGCAGATGAGCGTTTTTTTATACCAGAAAGCTTTTTGTCGTCATTTGATAAAAAGCCAACCGTAGTGTCACTCTGGACTAAATAAACTTGATTTTCATCCATTTATTACAGAGCCCAAAGCTTCAAATATTAATTATCAGCCAAAAAATCTTGGATTGATTTTGGATAAAGTGCTGTTTTATCTTTTTGAGATTTAATAGCTTCAATTGATGCGAAAGCACCTGCAACTGTTGTTACATAAGGGATATTCATTCTAAGAACAGTCTTTCTAATAGTCATACCATCTTCTTTACTAACTTCTTTTCCATCACTTGTATTTATTGCCATAACAATCTCTTTATTCATAAGGCTATCTGTAATGTTTGGTCTACCTTCGCTAACTTTCATAACTTTTGTACACTCAACATTGGCATCTTTAATAACCTTATAAGTTCCACCAGTTGCAACGATACTAAACCCTAAAGATATAAGATCAGAAGCAATTTTTGGAGCAAATTCTTTATCAAGACTTGCAAGCGAAACAAATACGTTTCCACCATTATTTGGTAAGTTATTTTTAGCGGCAGTTTGAGCTTTTGCAAATGCGCTTCCAAAGTCGCTACTTATTCCCATAACTTCACCAGTACTTTTCATTTCAGGTCCAAGTATTAAATCGGCACCACTTAATTTATTAAATGGGAAAACTGCTTCTTTAACAGCAACATGTCCTTTTAAAATAGGTTTTAAAATATTGCTTTCGCCTTTAATATTAACGATTTTTTGATTTTTATCGTATACATTAAGTGCGTCTCTTAGACTTTCACCCCACATAACTCTCGTTGCAACTTTTGCCAATGGGATCCCTGTTGCTTTACTCACAAAAGGAACAGTTCTACTTGCTCTTGGATTTACCTCAATAAGATAGATTTTTCCTTGATGAATCGCGTATTGCGTATTCATAAGACCTTTAACTCCAAGTAAAAGCGCCATTGTTTTAGTTTTTTCTTCAACTTCTTTTAGAATGTCATCGTCAAGACTAATTGGAGGTAAGCTACATGCACTATCTCCACTATGGATACCAGCTTCTTCAATATGTTGCATAATTCCACCAATATAAACATCTTTTCCATCAGTAATACAATCAACATCAAGCTCGATAGCACGATCTAAGAATTTATCAACTAAAACTGGTGCATCATTACTAACGCTTACTGCTTCATCCATATAAAGTTTAAGCTCAGCCTCATTGTAAACGATCTTCATTCCTCTTCCACCAAGTACAAATGATGGTCTTACAAGAACAGGATAACCGATTCTGTTTGCAATATCTAGTGCTTCATTTAATGTTACTGCTGTTCCATTTTCAGGCTGCAACAATCCAGCTTTTTCAACAAAAGTTGAGAATTTTTTTCTATCTTCTGCAAGATCGATAACTTCTGCAGTTGTTCCAATAATTTTCCCACCCATATTATGAATAGCATTTGAAAGCTTAAGTGGTGTTTGACCACCAAAATGAACAATAATTCCATCTGGTTTTTCATGTTCAATAACACTTCTTACATGTTCAAAATCAATTGGTTCAAAATACAGAACATCACTTGTATCATAATCTGTACTTACAGTTTCAGGATTACAGTTGTACATAATAGTTTTAATTCCCATTTCAGCCAATGCGAAACTAGCGTGAACACAACAATAATCAAATTCTATACCTTGCCCTATTCTATTTGGCCCACCACCAATAATTAAAACTTTTGATTGCTTATCATCTTCACAAACTTTGCTTTTTGGTAATTTCGTAATATTTGTTGTTGAGTAAAGATATGGTGTTAATGCTTTAAATTCAGCACTACATGTATCAACTTCATTATACTCAAAGTTTATATCTAAAGATTTTCTAGCATCATAGATTGCATTTTCATTTGTACCGATCAGCGTACTTAACATTTTGTCACTAAATCCAAATGTTTTAGCTAATCTCAATGCTTTTTCATCTTTTAATATAGCTACTCCAGATGTTTTGATTTCGTTTTCTAAATCACAAATTTCTCTAAATTGTGTTAAAAACCATGGATCAATTTTTGACAATTCAAAAATATCATCATTTGTAAGACCCTCTCTCATACCTTGCATTAAATATTGTAATCTATCACAATTTGGTCTTCTTATCTCTTTTTTAATTGTTTCAATATCTGATGCAATTGGATTAAAACCATACAATCCAGTTTCAAGAGAACAAAGTGCTTTTTGAATTGATTCTTTAAAAGTTCTACCCATAGCCATAACTTCACCAACAGATTTCATGCTTGTAGTAAGAGTGCTGTTTGCATTAGGGAATTTTTCAAATGTAAATCTAGGAATTTTTGTAACAATATAATCAATAACAGGTTCAAATGAAGCTGTAGTACCTGTAATATCATTTTGAATTTCATCAAGAGTAAATCCAACTGCAAGAAGTGTTGCAACTTTTGCGATTGGGTATCCTGTAGCTTTTGACGCAAGGGCAGAACTTCTACTCACCCTTGGATTCATCTCAATTACAATCATTCTTCCGCTAACTGGATCAATTGAAAACTGAACATTACTTCCACCAGTATCAACACCAATTTCTCGCAAAATAGCAAAAGAAGCATTTCGCATATTTTGATATTCTTTATCTGTTAAAGTTAAAGCTGGAGCTATTGTAATACTATCTCCAGTGTGAACACCCATAGGGTCAAGGTTTTCAATCGAACAAACAATAATACAGTTATCTTTTTTATCTCTGATAACTTCCATTTCGTATTCTTTCCAGCCAAGTAAAGATTCTTCAACTAAAATCTCACTAATCGGACTAATCTCAAGACCTTCTTGAGCTAGTTGTTTATATTCTTCAATATTGTAAGCAACACCACTTCCGCCACCAGCAAGTGTAAATGATGCTCTAATAATTATAGGGAAACCGATTGCTTCTTGTGCCTTAAGAGCATCTTCCATATTGTATGCATAAAAAGATTTTGGTAAATCCATACCGATTTTGATCATTGCTTCTTTAAAAAGTTGTCTATCTTCACCTTTTTTTATAGCATCTGGATGAGCACCTAAAAATTCAATACCTTCAAGCATTCCTTTGTCATACATACTAGTAGCAACATTAAGTGCAGTTTGTCCACCCATTGTTGGAAGAACAGCGTCAACTTTTTCAATTTCTATAATTTTAGCTATCACATCTTCAGTAATAGGCTCAATATATGTTTTGTCAGCAAATTCAGGGTCAGTCATAATGGTTGCTGGATTTGAATTAATAAGAACTACACGATAACCTAATTCTTTCAAAGTTTTAACACTTTGTGTTCCACTATAGTCAAACTCACATGCTTGACCTATAATAATAGGACCAGAACCTATAAGTAAAATGGTTTTTATATCTTCTCTTTTTGGCATTTTTATTCCCTTAATTTTGTTTCCAATTGAAGCAAAGCTCTTCTATTGGTTATTTATTTGTATTTGTATAAACATATCAGACACTAAATTACTCACAAATGTAACCAAAAGATCACAATATGAATCTAATTTATATGATAAAAAATTTGGAGATTATATAAAAAAAATACTTAATAACTGATGATATTTCAGTTCTATTCGTTTCTTAAAACCTCTAAAATATCAATCTTGGTAGCTTTATGTGCTGGATAATAAGAAGATAATAAAACAATCGTTAAAGAACCAACAATTATCAAAATAAAATCCAAAATATCAAGAGAAATAGGAAGCTTTGCTGTTCCATAAACATCAGCAGGAAGAGAAATGATGTCAAAATTAGTCAATAAATACATTCCGATAAATCCAAGGATTACACCAAATATAATTCCAGAAACACCTATAATAGCCCCTAGTCTGAAAAATATTTGCTTAACTTCTTTTTCACTTGCACCCATTGAGAGCAAAAGTGCAATCTCTTTTCGTCTACTCATAACTGTCATCAATAGTGAACTTATAATATTTATTGATGCTATTAAAATTATTAACATTAGAACTAAAAATAGTGCTTGCTTCTCGAGCTCCATAGCGCTAAAGAAGTTTCCATTTTGTTGCCACCATCCAACTACACCAACTTCAAATTCTGGTAATTCTTGCTTTATTCTTTCGATATCCTTCATTGGATTTTGCGAATAAATATGAATCCCATCGTAAGAATTCTCATCTCTTTGCAGAAGAGTTTGAAGAGCTTCAATCGAAGTAAACATATAAGCATTATCGTAGGCATTTAGACCAGATTTAAAATTATTTACATAGGTAAAGCGTTTCATTTTTGGCATCATTCCAAAACCATTAGGATCAAGACTACTAAAATATAAAGTGGCTTTATCACCTGTATTGAGTCCAACTGTATCTTTAACTCCAGAACCAACAATTAAATCAAATTTATTTTGAATCTTATTATTTAACGCCTCTTTATAGATTTTGTTTATTTGTGCCTCTTTTTTAAAATCAACACCAAAAAGTAAACCACCACTCATTGATTGATCTTTTTGTATCATAACTTGAGAACTTAGATACGGAGAAAACCCCATATCTGGAAACTTTTTCTCTAAAGAAAGAAGTAAGTCTTTACTTACAGAATCACTTGCTTTTGGATAAATACTAAGCGGATAATTCATAGTAAATAGTTTATCTTGAAACTCTTTGGAAACTCCATTCATTATTGACATTGACACAATAAGAACCATTACACCAATAGCAACTCCAAAAAAAGAAAGAAGTGCCGTAATGCTTATGAATGGATTTTTATTATCATACTTTAGATATTTTTTAATAATAAAATTTACAAGATTATTAGTCATTTAGTACTTGAAATCCTTCTTCCAAATCCAAAGTTCCCTCGTAAAATGCTTTTCCAACAATAACACCTGCTATATTTCCATTTGCTTTACAATTTATGATGTCATTTATATCTTTCACACCACCGCTTGCAATCGTTTCCACTCCACTTGAAAGTGCTATTTCTTCTGTGAATTCAACATTTACTCCACAAAGCATACCATCTTTTGAAATATCAGTACAAATTATAGCCTGTACACCTGCATTGGCAAATTCTTTGGCCAAATCAGTTGCTTTCATTGTGCTAACTTCGGCCCATCCCTCAACAGCAACCATTCCATTCATGGCATCAATACCAACTGCAATTGGATATTTTTTTGCCATATCTTTTACAAATTGTGGATTTTTAACAGCAATACTACCTAAAATAAGTCTATCAACACCTAGTTCAACATACATTTTGATAGTTTCTTCATCTCTAATTCCGCCGCCAAGCTCGATTTTTAGATTACAATTTTCTCTTATTTTTTTGATTTGATCTAAATTTGCAGGAGTTCCAGCAAAAGCGCCATTAAGATCAACAATATGAAGCCAACGACTCCCAAGTTCTTCAAATCTTTTAGCAACTTGCCATGGCTCATCACTATATATTTTCGCACTTTCCATAAGACCTTTGCTTAGTCTAACTGCTTTCCCATCTTTTAAATCTATCGCTGGTAATATTTCCATCTTTTATCTTTCTCCTACTAAATTTTCTATTGTTTCTTCTATTGTTTTAAATTTAAATTCAAATCCCGCATCAAGCAATCTTTTTGGAACAACACTTTGACCATCTGTTAAAACTTTGGCACCTTCTCCAAAAATAAGACTCAAAACAAATTCAGGTACTGGAAAAATTGTTGGTCTATGAAGTGTTTTTCCAAGTGCTTTTGTTAGCCCTTTGTTTGTAGTAGGCACTGGAGCCGTTAAATTATAAGCTCCTTGAAGTGGGTTTTGCAAAGCAAAAAAATATGCTTTGATCAAATCTTGAATATGAATAAACGAAAATGATTGATGACCATCACCAATGGTACCGCCCAGACCAAATTTAAAAGGTGTTAACATTTTTGATAAAGCACCGCCATTTCCCATAACGATTCCAAATCTAAATATTACGGTTCTTACACCAAAATTTTCAGCTTCCAATGCTTTACTTTCCCAATCTTTACCAAGTTTTGCTAAAAAATCATCACCATAAACAATATTTTCTTCATTATATTCTTTATCGTTTTTATATATTCCAACTGCAGAAGTCGAGATCAAAACATCTGGTTTTGTTTCACATTGACTTATTGCTTCTACAATAGCTTTTGTAGTATCTAATCTACTACTATAGAGAAGTTTTTTATACTCATCACTCCATCTATTAACAATATTAGCTCCAGCCAAATTTATCACAGCCTTAGATTCATTAATAATAGAGATCAGTTTCTCTGTGTCTCTTAAATCTTTTCTATCAATTCCAATTACTTCATATCCGCCATTTTGAAACATTTTAGTAAGATTTGATCCAACAAACCCACTTGCTCCAGTTATAACTATTTTTTCCATGATTTTCCTTTTTTAGAACTATTCTAAAACTTTACCAAAACTATTTGTAGCTATTTTTTGATTATTCATATTAATTATAATTTCATAAAATTTTTCAAAATAATAATCCCATTATCATGAGATTTTTCTGGATGTGGTTGAAAACCATAAATATTATCTTTTTGAACAGCACTTACAAAATCGTACCCATAATGAGTAGTTCCTATTGTATATTTATCTTCAGTCACTGCATGATAAGAATGAACAAAATACAAATATGGATTTTCAAGACCATTAAAAAGTTTATTTTGTTTATTGAATATTTTATTCCATCCCATATGTGGGACTTTGTGTTCATCCATATTCATCTTTGTTTTATCAAATGCAACAACTTTCCCATCAATCAAGCCAAGACCTTTTGTGAATCCAAACTCTTCGCTGCTATCAAATAAAAGTTGCATACCAAGACATATACCAATCATAGGCTTTCCACTTTTAGCAAACTCTAGCACAGCTTCGTTCATACCTGTTTTTTTCAAATACTCCATTGCATCGCCGTATGCTCCAACTCCAGGAAGAATTACTCTGTCATAATTTTTAACTTCATTTGGATCGCTAACAATAACTGCTTTTGTATCAATCAAACTGCATGCGTTATAAACAGACGCCAAATTTCCGATGTTATAATCTATAATTGCTACCAATACTTCGCCTTATTTATTTTTTTACCATCAATCGTATTTTTGGTATCGCAAGGATAACATAGACTTCCAATAGTATAAATTAAAAGCTACAAAATATTATCATTTTATTAAAATTTATCATTACTCAAAGCTAATGCAAAAAGTACTAACATTGTTATGTATTTGAAGACTTTCTTTGCCTTTAGTAATTTTTTGCATGTTATACTCACTTTAAAACAAATTTTTCTAATTCCACACATCTCGCAAATACATTCCATCTATTTTACTTACGTTTTAACATATAAAATAAATTGCCTATCTAACTAATTTCAAATATCACATTTTTCAAATCAATATGCTAAAATACTTTTATATTTATTTATAAATAATAAACAATCAAATATTTAAGGCTTAAAAAAATGGATAATATTAATTGGGATTTAATATCAAATTACTCTGTGCAAGTTATCATAGGAATACTAATCTTTTATGTAGGTAGAAAATTTGCAAGAGTTATGACTGATGTAATAATAAAAGGACTAAACAAAACGCCTGATTTTGACAAAACATTAGGAAAATTCTTATCTAGTGTAATTTATGGGATTTTATTAATAGTAGTTATTTTAGCTGCACTAAGTCAAATTGGAATCCAAACTACATCATTTATAGCAATACTTGGAGCTATAGGTTTAACTATCGGATTAGCATTCAAAGATTCACTTGCAAACATAAGCAGTGGGATTATGATTATTATTTTTCAACCAATTAAAATAGATGAATATGTTGAAGTTGGTGGCGTTGCTGGAACTGTTGAAGAGATTAATATTTTTCATACTTTTCTAAAAACTGGTGACAACAAAATGATTATCCTTGGGAATGCAAGTATAATCAATGGTAACATCATAAATTATTCTAGAAAACAAACAAGAAGAGTTGAAATGACGTTCTCAATAAGCTACAAAGATAATATAAAAGATGCGAAAGATGCTATCTTGGATGTTGTTAAAAATGATACTAGAGTTCTAAACGAGCCCGAACTACCTTTTGTTGCAGTAAAAGAACTTGGGTTAAATTCGATAATTTTAATAGCTAGAATTTGGGTTAAAAGCGAAGACTATTGGGGTGTAAATTTTGAAACACTAGAAAAAGTTAAAAATAAATTTGATGAAATTGGGATTAAAATCCCACATACAGAAACAAATTAAATCAGCATTTAAAGATTAATTGCAAAAACTCTCATAATTTAGATAAAAAATAGTTCCAACACCAATATTGGCATCTATTTTTATCACAATATTATTTTTATCACAATATTCTTTCACAACGCTAAGACCAAGGCCTATTCCTTGAGTTGCAATATCAACTTGAAAAAATTTATCGTATATTTTAAAAATATTTTTCGTATCAATTCCACAACCAGTATCTTCAACCCTCAAGATATGATTTTCATTACTTATTAATATCTTTCCATCTTTTTTGTTATACTTTAGGGCATTAGAAATAATATTATCAACTACAATTAAAAATCCGTACATATCACCATTTACAATATCACTTTTTGCAGTATTTACTATAGAAATACCTCCTTTTAGATCTTCAACTTTGTCTATAGATTTTTGTACAATAGTTAAAATATCAAATTGTTGATATCTTATCTTATCGATTTTTGAGCTTATTTCATATTCCATATGTTTGTACAATTCAAGTAAATTATCACATGAATATTCAATTCTTTGCAAACGTTTTTTGTCTTTTTCTGATTCAATATTTTTTTCAATCATTTTAAGATTCATTTTAATAGTAGCAACTGGTGTGTTAAGTTCGTGGAGTGTTTTTTTTATCATATCATCAATTTGAATATCACCTTTAAAAAGTTCTTCAAAAATGGAATGACTTAGATATTTATATAAAACGAGTCCAACGAAAACTAAAAAAATTGTAATGGGGAAGAAAAAAGTTTGAGAAAAACCAATCTGAATCATTAATAAATAATTTATCGCAAGAGAAATTAGAATAATAAATCCAATAATTATATAGTTTGAAATGAGGAAATTACGATATTTGGAATTCATTAAAAATCTATCTTATAACCAATATTTTTAATATTGTGAATTTTTTTGTTTTCAAAAAGTTTTTGAAGCCTAGTAACATAAACCCTAATAGAGCCTTCACTAAACTCTTCATCAAAGTTCCACAAACGATCGCAAATCATATCCTTAGAAACAATTTTACCTCTATTCTCAAAGAAAAGCTTAAAAAGCTCTACAACTTTTCCGCCGTGAACCACAGCTGTATTATTTTGCAAAATTGTTTGATTTAGAGGATTAAAAGTAAGATTATCAAACACTAAAGCATCAATAGCTTTTCCACTTCTCTTAAGAATTGACATAATTCTAAGATATAATTCATCTATATCAAATGGTTTTGTCATGTAATCATCGCAACCATTTTGAAAACAATTCTTTAGCGTTTCTTTGTCTTGATATGACGTTAGAAAAATAGCAGGCGTAGAGTTACCATGAGCACGAATTTGCGACAAACTTTCGATTCCATTTAAAAGTGGAACATTAATATCAAGAAGAAAAATATCAAAATGCTCTTCATACGCTTTTATTAAGAATTGTTCACCGTCCGCAACATGTGTAAATGAAAAATCATAATCTTCCAGGCTATCAATAAGGGTTTCACTAAAAAGCAAATCATCCTCAAGTAGCAAAACTTTTATCATTAAAAATCCATGATTTACAGTTTATTTGCTAGTGTAAGTTCACCAAGGTAACTATGAATTGTATTGCCCTGCTCTAGCCAATTTAATATTCCGCCTCGTAAATTTTTTACATTAGGGAATCCCATTTTTTTAAGTTGGTAGCCTGCTAAACTTCCTCTTGGTCCTTTTAAACAGTATGTAACGATATTTGCATCAGTTCCGTAAACCTCTGCTATCTTTTTTATTGCCATAAACTCCAATTTACCTCGCGGTATAGTTAAATTATGATGAGCATTAATATATCCACTTCCAAATTCTTCAAACTCTCTAACGTCTACAAGAACAAAATTTTTACCCAATGCATATAAATCAGCAGGCTCAATTTGTTCAATTTCAGCTTCCGCTTCATCTATTAAAGCTTTAAATTGCTCACTTAAATAAACCTCAGCTCTCTCATCGGCTAATTTTTGTAATTTTTTGTATTCGTTTTTTGACATTAATTATTACTCCGCAATAAGATCTTTCATAAATTTAACCGTAAACCTAACTCCTGCACCACTTGCACCATAAGGATTGCATCCCCAAATTTCTTCTACAAATGCAGGTCCAGCGATGTCGCAATGAATCCATTTTTGTTTATTTTCTTCTTTAATAAACTCATCCAAAAACATTCCAGCAGTAATTGCTCCACCGTATCTAGTACTTGAAATATTACAAATATCTGCTATTTTACTTTTAATTGTTTTTTTAAGATATTTATTGAAATGAAGAATTGTTGCAAGCTCACCACTTTTTAAAGCACTTTCTTGAAGCTTATTATTTAATAGTATATTATTGCCCATAATTCCTGTTGTATAGTGCCCAACCCCTACAACGCAAGCTCCAGTAAGAGTAGCATAGTCAATAATGTAATCGAAATCTTGTATTTCATCTTGCGCATAGCATAAACAGTCGGCAAGAACAAGTCGCCCTTCTGCATCCGTATTTCTAACTTCTATTGTTTTTCCATTTTTTGCAACCAAGACATCATCAGGCTTGTATGCATCTCCACCAATCATATTTTCAACAGCTCCTATAATTCCATGAACTTCAATAGGTAATTTCATTTTTGCAATAGCATTCATTATTCCAAGTACAGCGCTTCCGCCACTTTTATCAGACTTCATGGTTACCATAAAATCTGCTGGCTTTAAGCTAAGGCCGCCACTATCATAAGTTAAACCTTTTCCGATAAGAACAATTTTCTTCATGGGATTAGCAGGTGCATAAGTCATATGAATCAATCTAGAATCATGTCTACTAGCTCTTCCAACAGCACTAATCGCACCCATTTTTTGCTCAGTAAAGTATTTTTCACCAAATATTTTTATCTCAAGATTGTTTTCAATAGCAATCTTTTTTGCTTTTTTTGCCATAATTTTTGGATAAAAATCTTCAGGAGTTGTATTAACAAAATCTCTAACCATATTTACACTATTTGATAGATTGACAGCATCTTCAAAAATTTCAATTGTTTTAGGATCAACTTTCTCAACTAAAATGTTTATTGTTTTTTCAATCTCTTTTTTATTATCTTTGTTACTTTTGTATTTTGTGAACGAATAACTTCCAAGTTCAATACCTTCAACTACTTCAGCTAAATATTCTCCAGCTTCAATAATGGCTTCACAAAAGTTAGTATCTGAAAATATTCTCATAGCAGCTGCGACACTGCATCTTACATTATCACTACTATATTCACCACATCCAATATACAGCTTACCAAGTTCTGGTAATAATGCTGATGTGTCAATTTCACCTTTAAAATTAAGCTTTTGAAGCACTTCATTATCGCTTTCGATATTATTATTCTTGATAATAATGATTTCCAATTCTGTATTAATTGATTCTTCTATTAAATTTAACTTCATTTTATTTCCTCACAAATAGTGTCTTGTTTTATTTTTCGCATCGGAACTTTAGTTGCATTATTGAAAAACGATATAAAAGTCCAAAGAATAAGTCCAATAATAGGTAAAGCAAAATACCAATACTCTTTGATTGATTTCATAATTTCAAGAATTTCATTTCCAAAATACCACACAGGTAAAATTGTCAATGAAGCCCAGCAAATAGCTGACAAGAAATTAATTAGAGCAAAACTTTTTGCATCATATCTTGTAAGACCAATCGAAATCGGTATAACTGTACGCATTCCATACATATATCTTTGTGCAAAGATAATTGGCCAACCATATTTTTTAAGCAAAAGATGAGCAAAAGCAAACTTTCTTCTTTGGCTTCTAAATTTAGTGTGGACATATCTTTTATTGTATCTTCCTATATAAAAATAGATTTGATCCCCAGTAAATCCACCAAGACCTGCAATAAAAATAGCTAATGGTAAATTCATGTCTCCGGTGCTACAAAGCAATCCGGCCATAACCAAACCTGATTCACCTTCTAAAACACTCCAAGAAAAAAGTATGATATATCCGTATTCTTTCATAAGATATAAAAACTTAGCTTCAAGACCAATAGCTGGTGCATTATAAAGATTGTATCCGAGATATGAAATTAGCAAAACAAAAAATATCGTACTAATTTTTCCAGAATGGTTTTTAAAGAATGTCATCATTATTAGTCAAACTTTAATATTTCTTTGGCTTGAATCATATCCTTGTCACCTCTTCCACTTAAGCTTATTATTACTGTTTTGCCTCTAAATAAATCTTGTGCTTTTTTCAAATATGCTATTGCATGTGCAGATTCAAAAGCTGGTATAATTCCCTCTTTTCTACTTAGCCAAACAAATGCGTCCATAGCTTCATCATCAGTAATGTTGTCATATTTAACTGTTCCTAAATCATTATGATAACTATGCTCTGGTCCTATTCCAGGATAGTCTAAACCAGCAGAAATACTATGTGCTTCAATTACCTGACCATCATCATCTTGCAGTAAATATGAACATTGACCGTGTAAAATACCTGGTTTTCCTTTTTTCAAACTACATCCGTGCATGTTTGTTTCAATACCATGACCACCAGCTTCTATACCAATACATTGAACTTCTTTATCTTCAAGGAAGTGACTAAACATTCCAATTGCATTTGAACCGCCACCTATGCATGCAAGTACATAATCAGGTAATTTATTTTCCAAATCCAAAAACTGTGCTCTAGCTTCCCAACCAATAATTGCCTGGAAATCCCTAACCATCATTGGATATGGATGTGGTCCAGCTACTGTACCTATAATATAAAAAGTATCTCTAGCATTTGTCACCCAATATCTAATAGCATCATTCATAGCATCTTTTAAAGATTTACTTCCACTTTCAACAGCAACAACTTTAGCACCCAAAAGTTTCATTCTGAATACATTTAGCTCTTGTCTTTTTACATCTTTAGCACCCATAAAAATAGTACATTCCAGTCCCATAAGTGCTGCTATAGTAGCTGTTGCAACACCATGTTGTCCGGCTCCTGTTTCAGCTATAACTTTTGTCTTACCTAGTCTTTTTGCTAATAATCCTTGAGCTATTGTATTATTAACTTTATGTGCACCTGTATGATTTAAATCTTCTCGTTTTAAATAAACCTTACAACCAAGTTCATCACTAATATTTTGAGCCAAATAAAGAGGATTTGGTCTGCCAACGTAATCTTTCAAAAGAGCATTAACCTCAGACCAAAATTGTGGATCAAATCTGTATTTTTTATAGCTTTCTTCTAACTCCAATAAGATTGGCATAAGTGTTTCAGGAACATATCTTCCTCCAAAAATACCAAAATGACCATTTGAATCTGGATCAAATTTAGATGCCTTCGGAATATAATTATTTAAATTATTCGTCATTTTTATTTCCTTTTAAAAATTCAAGAAAAAATACCAAAAATATTGCCAAAATCAATGAAGTTACAAATGAAACAACTACAATTAGTGATTTTTTTGGTTTTATAGGATCTTGGTTTGATGTGATTTTTCCAACCACATGAGTATTTATAAGATTATTTTTAGAGATAGACAACTTTAAATCTTCAATTTGATTTGTCATATCAAGCATTGTTGTGCCATATCTACTAAATGATGGGAAATTTTCAACACTCACTTTGACTTCTTTTGCGCCATTTGTTTCATACTGCTTTTTCTGTGCTAATAGATTATCTAGCTTTGTTTGAACAGTCGCTATGTAATTATCTGTTTTTACCTTATGATCATTTATAATTTCTTCAGTAATTTTTGTCATTTCAGCCAATGCTTTTTCATTTGAGGACGAATGAACCACAAGTTCAATTAGATTGGTTGTATTTTTTACCAAGGCTACAGTTTGCAAGGAAGCAAGAGATTCCTTTTGTAAGTTATCTATATGGCTTATTTCTATCTTTTTCATAAGATTTTGTGGATTCTCAATAGTATTAGTATTAGTATTAGTATTAGTATTAGTATTAGTATTAGTATTAGTATATGAGCCAACTTCAATAACTGCTTTAACTTCATAAGTTGGTTTAGCAATAAAAGAATATGCCGCAGCAAATATAGTTACAATAATCGCGAATGTAAAAATAAAGATTTTTCGCTTAGATAATACTTTAAATAATTCTTTTAAATCAATTTCATCTTCTTGTTGCATTCGTACAATATTTGTATTTTCCATTCTATTCCTTTGTTTTAAATATCTAGCACACTATATACAGGTGCAATTTTTTCAATTTTTTCTTTTCCATTTAAAAATGTTAAATTCATTAGAAAACAAACTTCTACTAATTCAGCTTTTGTATCAATAACAAGCTTAGATGCAGCCACAGCTGTTCCTCCTGTTGCACATAAATCATCAATCATCAGAACTCTAGCACCAACTTTCGAATCAAAAGCATCAATATGAATTTCAACCTCATCAAAACCGTATTCAAGCTCATATTTTTCACAAATAGTAGTGCTCGGGAGCTTCCCTTTCTTTCGAATAGGCACAAATCCTATTCCAAGTTTTATAGCCAATGCTGCACCAAAGATAAACCCTCTACTGTCAATACCAGCTATATAATCAAGATTATAGTTTCTATATTTTGCTTCTAAGTGATCCATAAGAAGTGTAAATGCATCACTATTATTTAAAAGTGTTGTTATATCTTTAAAAATAATTCCTGGCTTCGGAAAGTCTTTAATATCCCTTATGCTACTAAGTAAAAATTGTCTTTGTTCTATGCTTAAATCTTTCATTATTCCTCTTCTGTGATAATATTATTTGATACAAAAATAAAAATTTATTTTATATATTAAAATGAAATTGTTGCCTAAAATAATCTATTAAAAATTGTCATCAACTATTTGACAAATAGTGTGAATAAATAATATATGCATCTCTTGAACTCTTGGTGTATCTTCACATCTCACTACTAAATTAAAATCGCATGCATCATTCATAGCTCCACCGCTTCGTCCACTCATTCCAAGAGTTTTACAACCCATTGATTTCGCAACTTCAAATGCATTAATAACATTTTTACTATTTCCACTTGTGCTAATTCCAATCAGCAAATCACCTTCGTTAGCTAGGGCTTCTGTTTGTCTGTCAAAAATTCTATCATATCCATAATCATTTCCGATTGCTGTAATTGCACTAGTATCTGTTGTTAGTGATATTCCAGCTAATCCTCTTCTTTCTGTTTTATACCTACCTGTAAGTTCTGCGGCAAAATGTTGAGCATCAGCAGCACTTCCACCATTTCCACAGATAATAACTTTTTTACCATTTTTTAAAGTATCAACAACCATTTGTGACGCTCTTGCAAGGTCGCTCGCCATTGTTTCCTTAACCATTTTTATAGTTTCAAGATGTTTATCAAATTCATTATTTATAGTATTTATCATTTTCTAGTTTCCTTATTTTTCTTTATCTTCATTTTAGTACGTACTTATTAATAGTTTACTTTAAATCCAAAAAATAGAGTTTTATCATATGAAAATTCATATCCATCCGTATATGATGTTTTAATACTTCTTCCACCAACATAAACATATCCATTATCTATAACTTTATAATTTACTTTAGCATTCCATTCTTTGTAACTATCTCCATCACTAAATGATAAGACTTTTGGCGCATAATCAATTTCTCCATCAATATGGAATCTATCATTAATCATATAACTAGCAAATATTCCAAGTGGAGCAGCAACAAATGTTTTTTCACTATTATCTGCTACAAGACCTTTAACACCCAACCCTAAACTAAATCCATAATCATCAACATAAGGATTTACAATTTTAACGCCCACAGATGTTAAAGTTTGAGTATTTCCGACTGCATTATTTTCACTTCTTAAGTAGTTTGCAGTAAAAAGATAATTACTATTTTGGCTAAGATTGTAGCTATTATTCAGATTGTATTCGACTCCAACTTGTAATGTATTATCATTTATATTAATATCAGCAGATCCCATTGCATACGTTAAACTACCAATCAAAATACTAGAAATCGCTATTTTTTTGAACATTTTATTTCCTTAATCTATTTATTTTTTATTTTATCAATTGTACTGGTTGTGCTTTTACCATCTATGAAAGTTACAAGTCTAACTTCACCTGCAATATCACTTCCAACAACTTCTTTGTCCTCATAATCAGCACCTTTAACTAACACATCTGGCTTTATAAGCTTAATAAGTTCATATGGTGTATCTTCGTAAAAATTAACGACATAATCAACACTTTCAAGTGCAGCCAAAATAAATCCTCTATCTTCTTGATTATTAATTGGTCTACTGTCACCCTTAAGTCTTCTAACACTATCATCACTATTTAAACCGAGAATTAACACATCTCCAAACGATTTTGCAACATCCAAATAACTAACATGTCCTCTATGCAGTATGTCAAAACACCCATTTGTAAAAACTATTTTTTTGCCTTTTCCTTTGAGCCTATCAACAATACTAGTGATTTCATCAAAAGTTTTAATATGTGATTCGATACTACTCTTGTGTAAAGTACTTTTATATTCTTCAATTTCATCGATTGTAGCAGTTGCACTTCCTAACTTGCCTACAACAACTCCAGCTGCCAAGTTTGCAAATTCTACAGATTTTTCAATATTATCATTTTTAGCCAAACTATAACCAAGACTTGCAATAACAGTATCTCCAGCACCAGTTACATCATAAACTTCTCTGGCTACTGTTGGTTTCTTAATTATTTTTTCATTTACAAGTATCGCTATTCCATCTTCACTGAGTGTAATCATAGGTATAGACAAATCAGCAACATCTCTTAGCTTTTTAAGAGCCACCATAAGACTTGAATCGTCAATAATATCAATTCCAGTAGCCAATGTTGCTTCCGCTTTATTTGGAGTTAATAGATAAGCTCCTTTGTATTTGCTATAATCATCACCTTTTGGATCAATTAGAACTTTTATATTCGCGCCATTCGCAGCAAAAATAATTCTATTTACAAGAGTTTCAGTTAAAACACCTTTTCCGTAATCAGAAAGGATCACAAGATCGTATTCATGAATTGTTTCAAAAACTTTAATATTTAGAGACTTTTCGCTTTCCATGTCAATTTCATTTTTTGACTCCCTATCATATCTTACGACTTGTTGATGAGAAGCTATAATCCTACTTTTTTTAGTAGTCTTTCTTTTATCATCAAGTATCAAAAATCTTTCGCATCCTAAATTATCAAGCATCATTGACAATTCTGAAGCCACTTCATCATTCCCAATAACAGACATAACTGTAACATTAGCACCAAGTGCTCTTAGATTATTTACAACATTTCCAGCACCGCCAAGAACTGTTGTTTCTTTTTTAATATCAACAACCTGCACAGGCGCTTCTGGAGATATTCTTGAGCAATTTCCCCATAAATAATGGTCGATCATTAGATCGCCAATAACTAATATTTTTGGAATTTTGCCAATATCAATCATTTTTGAACCTCTGCTTTATAAATTCTTTTTATTTCTGGCATATAAGCTTTTACACCATCTTCAAGAGTAAATTTTGGTTCGTAATTCAAAAATTCTCGTGTTGTTTCAATATTTGCTTGTGTAAAAAATTGATATTGTCCAACAAATGGATTTGGAACATACTCAGTTGTATAGTTGGTTCCAAGCTCCACTTGAACGATGTCGCTAATATCTTGGAAACTTCTTGATTTTCCTGTTCCAACATTATAAATACCGCTTTTTTTTGGATTACAAGCTTTAATATTTGCCTGGATAACATCTTCTATGTAAACAAAGTCTCTTAGTATTTTATCGCTTCCTTCAAATAATTTTGGCGCATTTCCTGCCAACATCTGGTGCCCAAATTGGATTACAGTTGATGCTGTTTTATTTTTATAAAATTCTCTTCCGCCGTAAACATTAAAATATCTCAGTCCAACTATACTTATTCCTGTATTGTCTTTAATATATTTATTTGTAATATTATCCATCATTAATTTACTAAAACCATAAACATTATTAGGACTTTCGTAACCAACTTCAAATCTGTCACTATCTCCATAGGTTGCTGCACTACTTGCATAAATCATATTTGCTCCATGCTTAACAGCAATTTTTAAGAGGTTTTCATATGCATTAACATTTGTGCTTATCATCAAATCTTGTTCATTTACTGTTGTATCACTAATAGCTGCTTCATGAAAAATATAATCAAATCTATAACTTTTTTCCAAATTTTCTAAATCATCTTTGGAATTTATATCGCCACTAATAACAATGCCTAAAAAACCTAATAAATTTTTAAAATGACCGAAACTCTCTAGATTACCGTTAGACAATGTTCTCCCACTACGAAATTTGTCAAAAACAACAACATTAGCATTTGGATAATTTTTTTGGAAATAAAATGCAAGATTACTACCAATAAATCCTGCTCCGCCGGTAATTAGTATATTTTTATAATTAAAATCTATATTTGTATAAAGCATATTTTCGTCCTTTTCAAGTTAAAATGATTTTATCAAAAAAAAAATAAATCTTTGGTATAGTTCATAGGGAACAGATTTTACAGTGATAATGTTTTGTTTTTTCTCAATCAAAAATATCAAAAAAATACGAAAGGTTATCGACTATGAGGGCACTTAAAATATTCCTTACAATTCTAATTGTCTCATTTTTGATTCCATTGAATGCAACTTCAAAAAAAGAAAAAAAGAAAATTTTGTCACTTTTTCAAACAGATGAACCAGTTGTATCATCAAAAAAACCTACTGCAAAACTTATTAAATTATTTGATGACATTCCAGATGAATCATTGCCAAAATATCAAGACAAAACAAAAGAAGTTAAACTCCCTAAATACTACTCAAAAATACCTCCAAAAGAGATTGTTAAAGATGACAATGCAACAAAAAAAGTCAAAAACATAAGTCTTTTAAAGGCAAGTCAATGGAAAAAAGAGGAACCTAAATTTATTGAATTTGATGAAGATACACAAAATGATAAATCTTCAGAAAAAATAAATTCAAGAATTGTAGAAAAAGCAAATTTTGCAATTGAAGACGAAGACCCTAATGCTGACAAAATGAAAGAAATTAAATTCGATAAAGATTCAAACTATTATGACAAAGTAACCAAAATGGTTAAAAATGCATTTAGCTTGATTGGTTCGGCTTATAAGTTTGGTTCACAAAATAGAGATACAACATATGATTGTTCGCTATTTACACAACGAACTTTTGCGAAAATAGGATTAAAGTTACCTCGAAGCTCAATTGAACAATCTCAACTTGGAAAAAGAATTTCAAAAGAAAATCTGATAGTTGGGGATTTATTATTTTTCACGACTTACAGAAAAACTGTATCTCATGTTGGAATATATATTGGTGACAATAAAATGATTCATGCTTCAACGCAAAAAGGTGTTACAGTTGATGATTTAGATGATTCTTATTATAGAAAAAGATATTTATTTGCCAAAAGACCAAATTTTGCTTATGAGGATTACGCTAAAAAATGATAAAAAAATATTTGTTAGCAATAGATGGTGGAACAGGAAGTGTTCGGGCATTATTGTTTGATACAAATGGAAATCAAATAGCAATATCACAACAAGAATGGACTCATCAAGCCATTGCAAATATTCCAAATAGTATGGGATTTGATTATATAAACAATTGGGTTTTGATTAAAGAATGCATACTTGATGTTTTAAAGTTATCCAAAATCAATTCAGATGATATCTTAGCCGTTAGTGCAACCAGCATGAGAGAAGGAATAGTTCTTTACGATGAGCAAGGAGCTGAACTTTGGGCCGTTGCGAATGTTGACGCTAGAGCAGGAAATGAGGTCAAATTTTTAAAAGAAAAATTTCCTGGAATTGAAGAAAGATACTATCAGCAAAGTGGTCAAACATTTTCACTTGGCTCTATTCCAAGACTTTTATGGCTAAAAAATAATCAAGCTGAAATATACGAGAAAGTAGCCAAAATCTCAATGATAAGTGATTGGATTCTTTATAAGCTTAGTGGTATTTTAGCAAGCGAGCCTAGCAACGCTGGAACTACTGGTATTTTTGATCTTAAAAATAGAACTTGGGCTTATCAAATGATGGAACAAGTTGGTCTTAAAACAAACATATTTCCAGATTGTTTTGAAAGTGGAACTTCTTTTGGAAATGTTTCAAAAACATCTTCAAAAGAAACTGGACTTAGTTGCAACACAAAAGTAGTCTTGGGTGGCGGTGATGTTCAGCTTGGTTCAGCTGGACTTGGTGTAGTTAAGAATGGGCAGGTAGCTATTTTAGGCGGGAGTTTTTGGCAACAAATAGTTAATATCAAATCAACAATACAACCACCAATAGATATGAATATAAGAATAAATTCTCACGTAATTAATAATCTTTCCCAAGCTGAGGGAATCACATTTTTCAGTGGCTTAATTATGAGATGGTTTAGAGATGCATTTTGTGACAAAGAAGTTGAAAGAGCCCTCAAACTAGGAATTAGTCCCTACACTATTCTTGAAGATGAAGCCAAAAAAATACCAATCGGATCATATGGAATAACTCCTATTTTTAGCGATAGCATGAAATACGGAAAATGGTATCATGCGAGTCCATCATTTATTAACCTTTCAATAGATCCTATGATTTGCAATCGCTACTCAATGTTTAGAAGCTTAGAAGAAAATGCATGTATAGTCTCAAAAATAAATTTATCAAAAATTGAAAAATTTAGTAGCATTAAAGTAGATGAAATAGTTTTTGCTGGCGGAGCTAGTCGAGGCGAATTATGGTGTCAAATACTAGCTGATGTAACTGGCTGCAGAATAAAAGTGCCAAAAATCACAGAAGCAACAGCACTAGGTGCTTGTATTGCTGCTGGAGTTGGTGCTGGAATTTTCCAATCAATTGAAGATGGTGCTGAGAAATTAGTTTCATTTGAAAAAGAATATTTACCTAATATAAATAATTACGTAAAATATCAGGAAATTGAGGCAAAATGGATCAAAATATATGAAGCCCAATTAAAGCTTGTAGATGAAAATCTAACTGATTCTATGTGGAAAGCTCCAGGGGTTTGATTACAAATCTAAAATAACACAAAAAGGTCAAATATGAAAGTATTATTAACTGGTGCGAATGGATATATCGGAAGAAGATTAAAACATAAACTTTTAAAAGACTCTAATCTTGATCTAACAATTATGGTAAGAAACAAAAATACAATATCCTCTCTTTTACCCAATGTTAAAGTTATTGAAGGTTCAACATTTAGTATCCCTTCGCTTGAGAAAGCATTACATGGTATTGACATAGCCTATTATTTAGTGCACAGCTTAGCATCAAAAGATTATGAACAAAAAGATCGTTTAAGTGCGCAAAACTTTATCAATGTTGCAATTAAATGTGGCGTTAAAAAAGTTATTTATTTGGGTGGACTTGGGGAAAAAAATACAGCGTCAACTCATTTAAAAAGCCGCATTGAAACAGGTGAGATACTTTCAGAAAATGGCAATAAACTTCAAACAGTATGGTTTAGAGCAGGAGTAATAATAGGCTCCGGAAGTGCGAGCTTTGAAATAATAAGAAATATCGTTCAAAAGCTTCCAGTTATGATTACTCCAAAATGGGTAGAAACTATGGCTCAACCAATTGGTGTTGATGATGTCATAGAATATCTTTACCAAGGAATATATTTGTCATACGATCAAAATGTTATAGTAGACATCGGATCGGAAAAAATGTCTTATAAAAATATGATACTTAATACTGCAAAAGTAATGCATTTAACAAGACATCTTTTTCCTGTGCCTTTTCTTTCACCTAAAATTTCATCGTATTGGTTAACAATTTTTACTCCCGTTCCATACAATGTTGCTAGCTCACTGATTGATGGACTTAAAAGTGAGGTTATCATTAAAAATAAGAATGCTTCAAAATACTTTGATATCAAGCCAAAAAGTTTTAATGACTCAGTTTCTCAAGCACTTTTAGAAATAGAATCAAATCAAGTTCTTAGCAGATGGAGTGATAGCTATGGTGATATTTGGGAAAAGGATCATATTAAAGATATCGCAAATGCTGTGTTTTTCGATAGACAAATAAGGGATATTTCTGAAATTAGTCATCATAAAGTCTATGAAGCTTTTATTTGTATTGGTGGAGACAATGGATGGTTTGGATATGACTTTTTATGGGAAATACGAGGTTTTATTGATAAACTATTTGGTGGATTTGGAACAAATAGAGGACGAAGAGATAATTGTACATTAAGAATTGGCGATGGTGTAGATTTCTGGAAAGTGGCTGATATTGTTCCAAACAAAAGACTATTACTGTTTGCCCAAATGAAACTTCCAGGAAAAGCTTGGCTTGAGTTTATAATAGAAGATAACAAACTGATACAAAGTGCCTATTTTTATCCTCATGGTATTTTAGGAAGATTTTATTGGTATATTTTGATTCCGTTACATTTTTTGATATTTGGAAACATGATAGATAATATTATAAAAAAAGCAAAATCGACATAAACAATTTTGCTTATATTGTGTGCTAAGATTTTGGTCTAAAGACTTTTATAACATTTTCATTGCAGACCATAAAGTCTCTTCCCATTAAGTCAAGACAATATGGCACTGCTGGAAATACTGCGTCCAAACACTCTCTGATTGATTTTGGTTTTCCTGGAAGATTTATGATTAGTGTGTTACTTCTGAGCCCAGCAGTTTGCCTAGAAAGAATCGCCGTTGGAACATATTTTAAACTAACACTTCTCATGAGTTCTCCAAAACCTGGCATCATTCTGTCACATACATTCTCTGTAGCCTCAGGCGTTAAATCTCTTTTTGATGGTCCCGTCCCTCCAGTTGTTACAATCAATGAACAATCAAGCTCATCTGCCATTTTTACAATAGTTGCTTCAATTATCTCTTGCTCGTCTGGAATAATTTCATAAATTTCTTCCCATGGTGATGACAAATATTCATTTAACGTGTCAATTATAGCTATTCCACTAATATCCTCATAAATTCCTGCACTGGCTCTATCGCTGACAGTAATTATCCCTATTTTCATATTGATTGTCCTTAGTTTTAACATTATTTTATTGATTTATTGTATCAAAAAAAGTTAATTTAGATCTTTATCTCGGACAACAAGAATAAAAAAAGATTAAATAAGACTAAATATATCTCTTTTCTTAAACTAAAGAATTAAATCGTTATTTCTTGATATTTATTAAAAAAGTTATTGTAAAATTTCAATGTTATAAGTTTCAGATGCCTATTAGGTGATTTTGTGTTAAATGTTATGTTTATTACAAAATTAAAAAAAATAAAAGATTAAGGAAATAAAATGCCAAAAATAAATAAATATGTAGATATTGACACTGTAGAAAGAGAAGCTAAAAAAGACTATATTGATAGACATAGTCCATTTATTCATTGCGAAGAAAGTGCTGTAAAAGGCGAAATGTTTAAAGTTACTGTAAAAATGGGTAACGAGTATACTCATCCAGATGATTTCGATCATTATATCGCTAACATTTCACTTTTCAATGGTGAAGTATTATTGGCAAGAGCTGATTTTGTAGCTGGTACATTAGGAAATGAAAAATCTCATTGTGAAGTTACTTTTAATATCAGACCAATGGGTAAAATGAATCTTGTAGCTCATGCTTACTGCACAAAACATGGTGTATGGGAATCAACTCCTGTAACTGTAGCTGTTACTGAAGCTTCAACTTGTTGTGGTGGCGGACACTGTAACTAATATTGTGGTTACTTTGTTCGAAGGAAAGTCATTAGGCTTTCCTTTTTTTATTTTTAACTCAAATTTATTGGTGAATTAGATATGAAATTCAATAAAATTTATATTGAAATAACTAATATTTGTGGTCTTAAATGCACATTTTGTCCTACCAAAATTGACAAACCAAATACAATGGATTTAATATTTTTTGAAAATATTTTAATGCAAGTTAAAAAATTTACAAAAGTTATTACATTCCATATTTTTGGGGATCCATTAACAATTTCTAATCTTAAAAACTATCTCGATTTGACATCAAAACATGATTTAAAAGTTGAAATTACAACAACTGGATTTTTTCTTAAGAATTTTGATTTAAATCTATTTTTGCATCCAGCTATTAGACAAATAAATTTTTCACTCAATAGTTACAATAAAAATGAAATGAAAATATCTCTTAAAGAGTTTATTCAACCTATTTTTCAACTTTGTGAATTAAAACTTAAAATGAAAATTCATAGCTTTATCAATCTAAGACTATGGAATAAAGATGAAAAAAACAGCGAAAATGAATTTAATATTCAAGTTTTAAAATTAATATCAAATCAGTTTGATGTTTTACTCGAAGAAGTTCCGTTAGAAAAACAAATAAGACTTGAAAATCAAATATTACTCAATTTTGATAATTATTTTGAATGGCCAAATATGAATTCAACGCATGAATCAAATGGATACTGCCAAGGTCTTAGTTCTCACATTGGAATACTTAGTAGCGGAATAGTTGTTCCTTGCTGCTTAGATGCTTACGGGGTAATAAATCTTGGAAATATCAAAGAAGAGAGTCTAGAATATATTTTACAAAAACAAAAAACAAAAAATATTATTGAAGGCTTTAAGAATAATATTGCAAATGAAGAATTATGTAAAAAATGCACTTATAAAGACAGATTTCAAGCTTAACAAAGAAAATAAAAAATAACATATTAGTATTGTATTTTTAAATCATTTTATTTATTGAATATTTTTTATAAAATTACTAAGAATAAGAGAAATTTAAGCAATACTTTAAATACTTTTAAGTAGAATTGCGAAAATTTTTTAATCGATAAGATTATTTGAAAAGGGAATAAAATGGCAAGAAGATGTATGATATCTGGAAAAGGTCCAATGAGCGGAAATAATGTAAGTCATGCTAAAAACAGAACTAAAAGAAGATTTTTACCAAATTTAAGAAGTGTTAGAATACAACTTGAAGATGGAACTTCTACTAAAATTAGAATTTGTGCAAAAGAATTAAGAACACTTAAAAAAAGTTCATAAGACTTATATGTTTAAGAAAAAGGTGTGTTGCTGTAAGCAATGCACCTTTTTTTATTTCTTTAATATAATTGAAACGATATTGTAATTAAATAAAAATATAATAATAAAAAAAGGAAGAAAATATGTTTAGTATATTTCCACTAAATGGCTATATTAGCGATATCAATGGATTTTATTGTGATGGGATTAGTGCTGGATTAAAAGCAAATAATCAGCTGGATATTGGGTTTATTTATAGTAGCTCATTATGTGAAGTAGAAAGTATCTTTACAAAAAATAGATTTCAAGCTGCACCATTAAAGCATTTTATCAACAAATCAAATACTCTTTCGAATTTTGTACTTATTAATTCTAAAAATGCAAATGCCATGACTGGACAACAAGGCATTGATGATATTAATGAGCTATTCGAAGAACTTCAAAAATCATTACCAAATATTCATAATCCAATCATGAGCAGTACTGGCGTAATTGGTGTTAGATTACCAAAAGAAAAGATTCTTGAAGCTGCTAAAACATTTGATTTAAGCAATAAAGATGGAGCTAATTTAAGTCATGCGATTATGACAACTGATGCTTATCCAAAAAGTTGTCTTTATGAAGTGAAACTTGCTGATGGCAAAACTTTTAGAATTGGTGCAGTGGCGAAAGGTGCTGGGATGATAAATCCAAATCTAGCAACAATGCTTTGTTTTATTTGTACAGATGCAGATGTTCCAAAAGATGACATGAAAGAAGCTTTGCTTGAAAATACACATACTACATTCAATGCAATTAGCGTTGATGGAGATACTTCAACAAATGATACAGTAATGCTTTTAGCTAATAAAAATGCATCATGCTATGATAAAACTGCATTCAAAGAAGCCCTTAGAATTGTCATGAATGAAATCGCAATGCTTGTGGTTTCGGATGGCGAAGGGGCAAAAAAAGCTGTTGGCTTTGAAGTTATTGGAGCATTCAATGATAAAGAAGCTGAGCTGATTGCAAAAAATCTTTCAAATTCACTTTTAGTTAAAACTGCTCTGTTTGGTGAAGATCCAAACTGGGGAAGAATAGCTTCAACAATAGGTGCAAGTGGTGCAAAATGTGATGAAACAACATTGACTATAAGTTTTGAGAATGTTCTTGTTTATAATAAAGGTGAAATAATTTTCACTAAAGAAGTTGAAGAGAAAGCTGCTTTAGTTTTACAACAAGATTCATTCAAAGTGACTTGCAATATAGGACTTGGAAATTCTCAATTCACAGCATATGGATGTGATTTAGGATATGAATACGTAAAGATAAATGCCGATTACAGAACTTAAAATATTAAGAATAAGTGAATGATTTTTTAGATACACTTCCAAAATTTTACACAAAAGGACAAATAATGTTTCACGAATACAGAGACTTAGTAACAGAATTAAAAATTTCGAATGCACATTTTAAAAAAGTGTTTGACGAGCATAATGATTTAAATGACCAACTTGAAAAAGCTGAGGCTGGTGGAGTTGACCATATTGACCACCTTGAAATTGAAAAAATGAAAAAAGCTAAACTTAAATTAAAAGATGAAGCTTACGCAATGATTATGGATTATAAACATAGTAAAAACTAATATTTTGTAAGTATTAACAAACAAGGTTAAGATAATTTTATCTTAACCTTTTTTTATGAGTTTTTTTACATTTTTTAGGTAAACTCCAACAAAATTTTATAAAATAAAATAGAATATAAAAACAAAATGACCATTAACTTCATTTTGAAAACAAATTAAGGGGATTTCATGGATAATCTTTTCCAATCACAGGACATTAAAGACATAAAAATAGAGGATTCTGTAAAAGCTTCATATCTTGATTACTCGATGAGTGTTATAATTGGTCGGGCATTACCAGATTCTAGAGATGGACTTAAGCCTGTTCATAGAAGAATTTTATACGCTATGAATGAATTAAACCTAACTTCAAGAGCAGCATACAAAAAATCTGCAAGAATTGTTGGGGATGTTATCGGAAAGTATCATCCACATGGCGATAGTTCTGTTTATGATGCTCTTGTAAGAATGGCTCAAGATTTCTCTATGAGAACTCCTTTGGTTGACGGTCAAGGAAACTTTGGTTCAGTAGATGGTGATAGTGCTGCTGCCATGAGATATACTGAAGCAAGAATGACTAAAATTAGTGAAGATATATTAAGGGATATAGATAAAGATACTGTAAATTTTATCCCAACATACGATGATGCAGGAAGAGAGCCATCTGTTCTTCCAACAAGAATTCCATCTCTACTTATTAATGGTAGTGAGGGAATTGCGGTTGGTATGGCTACAAAAATCCCACCACATAATCCTACAGAAGTTATGAATGCCCTACTTCATATGGTTGAAAATCCAAAAGCAACTGCTGAAGAACTTATGGTATTTATTCAGGGTCCAGATTTTCCAACAGGTGGAACAATTTTTGGTAGAAGAGGAATTGTTGATGCATACACTACTGGAAGAGGAAGAGTTCGTGTTAGAGCGAAACATCATATTGAAATCAAAAATAAAAAAGATATTATTGTTATTGATGAATTACCATACCAAGTAAATAAAGCTCGATTAGTAGAGCAAATTGCAACTCTTGCTAAAGATAAAATACTTGATGGTGTGAGCGAAGTTAGAGATGAATCAGATAGAGATGGTATGAGAGTTGTTATTGAGCTTAAAAAAGAAGCTATGGCTGAAATTGTTTTAAATAACCTTTACAAAACTACTCCAATGCAAATTACATTTGGAACAATTATGTTAGCTGTGCATAATAAAGAACCAAAAATTTTTACACTTCCTGAAGTATTAACTGTATTCTTAAATCATAGAAAAACAGTAATCATTAGAAGAACTATTTTTGACCTTGAAAAAGCAAAAGCAAGAGCGCATGTTCTAGAAGGACTTAAAATAGCTCTTGACAATATTGATGAAGTTGTAAAGATTATCAGAGCAAGTCAAAATGATCAAGATGCAAACGATAAACTTAGAGAAAGATTTGGACTGAGTGAAATTCAGGCTAAAGCAATTTTAGATATGAGACTTGGTAGATTAACTGGGCTTCAAAGAGAGAAACTAGAAGAAGAGTTAAGAGCACTACTTGATCTTATTGCTGAACTAGAATCTATTTTAAAATCTGAAGATAAACTAAATTCAATTATCAAAGAAGAACTTGAAGAAACTAAAGAAAAATATTCTGATACGAGAAGAACTGAAATTGAAGATAGTTATGATGATATAGACATCGAAGATTTAATTCCTAATGAGCCAATGGTAGTAACAATTACACATAATGGATATGTAAAAAGAGTTCCTATTAAAGCCTATGAAATGCAAAGAAGAGGTGGAAAAGGTAAAATAGCCGTAACAACTCACGATGATGACTTTATTGAGAAATTCTTTGTAAGCAATACTCATGATACACTTATGTTTGTTACAAATCTTGGCCAACTTTACTGGCTAAAAGTTTACAAAATTCCAGAGGGAAGCAGAGTTGCAAAAGGAAAAGCCGTTGTTAATCTTATAAATCTTAAAGAAGATGAGAAAATAATGGCAATAATTCCAACAAGTGATTTTGATAGTTCAAAATCTTTAGCATTCTTTACAAAAAATGGTATCGTTAAAAGAACTGAATTAAGTGAATTTAGTAATATCAGAAGTAATGGTGTAAGAGCAATTGTACTTGACGAAGAAGATGAAGTTATAACAGCTCAAATCACACTTCCAGAATCAAAATATTTAATGATTTTTACAGCTCTTGGACAGGTAATTAGATTTGAAACTGAAAAAACAAGAACACAAGGTAGAACAACTAGAGGAGTTAGAGGAATTAAATTCAAAGATCCAGCTGACTATGTAGTTGATGCGGAGGTTGTTGAAAATGAAGAGCAAGAATTACTTACAGTAAGTGAAAGTGGAGTTGGCAAAAGAACAACTGTAGAGGAATACAGAATCACAAATAGAGCTGGAAGTGGAGTTATTTCAATGAAACTTTCTGCGAAAACAGGAAAAACAGTAGTTGGAAATGTAATAGTAGATGAAAATCAAGATCTTATGGCGCTTACTAGTATTGGTAAAATGATTAGGGTCGATATGCAAACTATAAGAAAAGCTGGTAGAAATACTAGTGGTGTAAATATTGTTGATGTAGATAAAGGTGATAGGGTTGTAAGTATTGCAAAATGTCCTAAAGAAAAAGAAGACGAATTAGATATTTCAAATATTGAAGATTTTATTACATCTGATACTACAACAACACCGGTAGTTCGTGAAAATACAAACATACTGGATACTGATGGAGATAATGATATTGAGGATAATGGGGATAACGAATAATGAAAAAGTTTAATGTTGCTGTAGTTGGTGCCACTGGAGCTGTTGGTGAAGAATTATTTAGAATTTTAGATGAAATGGATTTTCCTGTTGGAAAAATTCTTCCTCTAGCGAGTTCTAGAAGTGTTGGAACAAATATTGAATTTGCAGGAAAAGAGTATCCTGTTATCGAACTAACTGAAACAGTATTTGAAGAGCATGATGTTGATATTGCTTTTTTTAGTGCCGGTGGAAGTATTAGTGATAAATATGCTAAATATGCCGTTGAAGGTGGTGCTGTTGTTATTGACAATACTAGTCATTTTAGAATGGATGCAAATATTCCACTAGTTGTACCTGAAGTTAACCCTGAAGATATTGCCCTTTGGAGAGAAAGTGGAATTATTGCGAATCCTAATTGTTCAACAATTCAAATGGTCCAAGCACTAAAGCCACTCGAAGATTTGTACGGTATTTCAAGAGTTGATGTAAGTACGTATCAAGCAACTAGTGGTGCTGGAAAAAAAGGAATGGAAGAATTAGTATTACAAATGCAAGACTTTTTTGCATTTAGACTTGATGAAACAAAAATAGAAGCTTTTGCTCATCAAATTGCGTTGAACGTAATTCCTCAAGTTGACAAAGCAATGCCAAGTGGATTTACAAAAGAAGAAGAAAAAATGGTTTACGAAACGCAAAAAATTCTTCATAAAGATATTCAAGTTGCAGCTACTTGTGTAAGGGTTCCAGTTTTAAGAAGTCATAGCGAATCAGTTACAGTAACTTTTGGAGAAAATATTGATGTTGATGTTGATAAGTGTAGAGAGGTTTTAGAACACTTTGAAAATATGAAGGTTATAGATGATCTTCCAAATGGTCTATATCCTATGCCGATTATTGCAACTGATACCGATTTTACATATGTTGGTAGATTAAGAAAAGATATCTACAAACCAAATGTATTGCATTTCTTTAATGTTGCCGATCAGGTAAGAGTTGGCGCTGCTACTAATGCTATTAGAATTGCATTTAAATGGATTGAATTGGAGGGTGAAAAATGTTAGAAAAAATTTTTGAGGGTGGTCTTTGGCATAGTAGATTTATAGTTATATTAGCTGTAATATTTGGACTTGTTGGGTCAATTGTATTATTTGTAGTTGCATCAATGGATATTTTCGCTGTAGCATCATATGCATTTAATACCATTTCGACTGGAGCTCATCCTGAACATTTTCACGAAGATATTGTTTCAGGTATTATTGGGGCTGTTGATTTATACCTTATTGCTGTGGTTATGCTTATATTTGCTTTTGGAATTTATGAATTATTTATCTCAAAAATTGATGCAGCAGAAGATGGTAATGAACAAAATGGAAGTACTATATTGGCTATTCATTCACTAGATCAATTAAAAGATAAAATAGCGAAAGTTATCATCATGGTACTAGTGGTAAGCTTTTTTCAAAAAGTTTTACATACTAATTTTACAACGCCTCTAGAAATGCTTTATTTTGCTTTTTCAATTACAGCACTTTCTGTTGGATTATATTTTCTTGGGAAAGTAGGTAAACACTAATGGGTAAAATATTTGTAGATGCATGTTTGGGATTAGAAACACCATATACGCCGGTTTGGATGATGAGACAAGCAGGAAGATATCTTCCTCAATATATGGAAGTTAGAAAACAAGCTGGTAATTTTTTAAATCTTTGTCACAATCCTAAGTTAGCTGCAGAAGTTACTATCCAGCCACTTGATATTGTTAACGTTGATGCAGCTATACTTTTTAGTGATATTTTGGTTGTACCAAACGAAATGGGGATGAAACTTGAATTCTTAGCTGGAGAAGGTCCTGTATTTGATAAACCTATTTCTACTGAAGATGATCTAGATAGCCTAATTGGTGGAGACGAAGCTGCTTCAAAATTAACTTATGTTTATGACACAATTAAAATTTTAAGAGAACAACTTGATGCAAGAGGTGACAATAAAGCTTTAATTGGATTTACTGGAGCTCCTTGGACTTTGGCAACTTATATGATTGAAGGACAAGGCACAAAAACATATAACATTTGTAAAAAAATGATGTATTCAAATCCTGAACTTCTACACAAGATACTTAAAAAAGTTACAGAAGTTGTAAAACTATACATGGAAAAACAAATTGAAAGTGGAATTGATGTAGTTCAAATTTTTGATAGCTGGGCAGCTGCGATTGAACCTTCTAAATATAATGAATTTAGTTGGTCTTATATGGTAGAAATAGCTGATTATTTAAAATCTAAATATCCAAATACGCCAATTATTATGTTCCCAAAAGGTGTCTCTGCTTTTGTTGAAAGAGGACTAGTTTATGGAAACTTTGATGTATTTGGTGTAGATTGGGGAACTCCTATGGCTATGGCAAAAGAAAAACTAGGTGACAAATATGTACTTCAAGGCAATATGGAGCCTTGTAGGCTTTATGACAAAGTAGCAACAACTCAATGCGTAGAAGGGATTCATAGCATTATGGGTGGGAAAAGACATATATTTAATTTAGGACATGGGATTCTTCCTGATGTACCTGTAGAAAATGCAAAACACTTTGTTAGCGAATGCCAAAGAGTTAGTAAAAAGTAGTTATTTAAAACTTCTTTTTATTTTCTTGATGATATCTTTTTCTGGCTGCCAAGATAAAGGTTTTATAAGTACTACTTACAACGAAAAACTTTTATCACAGCCAACAGGATGTTTAAAATTAGTATTAAAACCATACTCCAAAGAAGTTTATGACGAAATAAAAACTCTTCATGATTTTGATTTAAACTGCACAAGAATATTAGAAATAAAATACAAAACAAAAATTGTTTGCACTAGTCAATTTAATACAAATAAAGAATTTACATCTTATGTAGAGCTTAATTTACTTGAAAACAATAAGAGTATATGCACGTTATACAAAGATTTAAAAGATGAAAATATTACAGATGAAATCATAAAAGGATACAAATTATTGTGCAAAAAAATCAACCTCTAATTTTTGGTCCAATTAATTCAAGAAGATTTGGTAGAAGCCTTGGAGTTGACTTGTCCCCAAATGGCAAGCAATGTAATTTTGATTGCCTATATTGCGAATTAATCAAAAGCAAAACCATGTCTAAGCAAATTGTTTCCATTAATGTTAAAGAATATATAGAAGCAATCAAAGAAACGCTTTCTAGACATAATAATATTGATGTTATAACTTTAACTGCCAATGGCGAGCCTACCATGTATCCATATCTTAATGAGCTTATTGATGAAATAAATAAAATTAAAAGAAATGAGAAGCTATTAATACTTTCAAATTCATCACTTATTAATAATCCAAATGTTGTATCGGCTTTAATGAAAATTGATATTGTAAAACTTTCACTTGATTGTGCAACAAAAGAATGTTTTAAAAAGTTAGACAAAATAGATAAAAGTATAAATTCCGACAACATAATAGATGGAATAATAAAGTTCTCAAAAATATTTCCAAACGAGCTTGTTCTTGAGGTATTATTTGTAAAAAATATTAACGATAAAGATGATGAGATATCAAAGATGTACGAATTAATTAAGCAAATAAATCCAACAAGAGTTGATATTGGAACTATTGACAGACCACCTGCATATGATGTCAAACCCGTTACAAAAGAATTTTTAATAGAAACGGCAAATAAAATGACTGGCATAAATATTACAATAGCTCATAAAAATAATATCAAACAAAATGAGCCATATACAAATATTGAAATATTAAATTTGCTTAGCAAGAGACCTTTAACTGTTGATGATATTGAAAACTTATTTGATGAAAATTCGAAACAAAATCTTAAGATTTTAGTCCAAGAAAATAAGATAAAAGAAATAAATCTAGCTGGTGTAGTTTTTTATAAAACTATTATTTAGTCGATACTACTGTTATCATTTTAAAGGTCATTATCTTTTTAAATATTGAAACTATTTTAAAAATTTTATGATACAATACCCACACTAGTATTAATGATATATAGCTACCTTTTAAAGTAAGTGTATAATCAGTGATAACTACATAGAAAAAAAGGAAGAAGATTATGCAAATTTATGTTGGCAATATGTCATATAAAACAACTCAAGAAAATTTAGAGACATTATTCTCAAAATTCGGTACAGTGGAATCTGTTAAATTAGTAACAGATAGAGAAACAGGAAGAGCAAAAGGTTTTGCATTTGTAACTATGGATAATGGTGCAAATGAAGCTATTGAAGCTTTAAATGGTAAAGAATTCGACGGAAGAACATTAAGAATTAATGAAGCTAAACCAAGAGAAGAAAGACCAAAAAGAGAATTTACTAGCAAAAGATACTAGGAATTAAATTCTTTTTACCAAAAAGGAAGTACCGATTTTCGGGCTTCCTTTTTTTATTTTTTAAATTTTATGGTTTAAATAATATATTGTTTCAAAACTGACGCACCATATATATCTGTTTTGCCAGCTTTAAGCTCCATTTGTATCTTTTCATAATCATTTTTACTTGCATCATAAACAACAACAAATACTTCATCCCCTACTTTAAGAAATGTATGTTCGCCGAAGTCTGTATAGCTTGTTGCGCCTATACTTACAATTAAACCTAGCGGGTAATTAGCATTTTCAAGATGATTATGCAAATTTTCAAGAGGCCCAAAATCTTCTTGTGTATTTAATTTGTCTATCATCCAATTTTTCAACTTACCATAAAAATAATTGTATGTTAAAACTGCGCTATTTTCTCCGTAAGTATGGAATTCGTTGTTTCTTTTTAAAAAAGATGCAATATAGTAATTATCCATAATACCACCAATTTCAAATTTATCTATAGGAATTATCTGTGAAGATATACCTTTAGTGCTTTCGCCCCAATTTTTCTTTTCACTTATTTTTTTAGCATTTGGTTTTCTAATACTGCAATCATTATAAGCTGTAAAAAAATTTGGTATTAAATCTATAATTTTATTATCTTGATAAATAACCTCGCAAATGAGAGCTACTTCTGGTTCCATTTGCAAATTACCTTCTGCAATATCTTTAGGATAAATAATTTCACTATTTGACAGAGGATAAGTTCCTAAAAATGTCTCACTACTTGGTAAATAAAATGGAAACATTCCTTTTGGAGCATTTTCCTCAATTGTTGTAATATTTACAAAGTCACTAGCCTCGCCTGCTTGAACAAGATGATTGGCAAAATTACCAGCTACTCCGAAACCTATAAAATCTTGTAAATGCGTTTTGCTCATGCCAGTACCTTATGCATCAAGTTTAAGAACAGCCATAAATGCTTCTTGTGGCACATTAACTCTTCCTATTGATTTCATCCTTTTTTTACCTTCTTTTTGTTTTTCCAGAAGCTTTCGTTTTCTTGTAATATCTCCACCATAGCATTTAGCAGTAACATTTTTTCCCATAGATTTTACTGTTTCTCTTGCTATAACTGTACTTCCAATACTTGCTTGAATTGCGACCTCAAACAATTGTCTTGGAATTAATTCTTTTAATTGCTTAACAAAAATTCTTCCACGAGAAAGTGCTTTTTCTTCTGGAACAATAATACTTAATGCATCAACAGGTTCTCCAGCAACTAAAACATCAAGCTTCTTTAGATTTCCTGGACGAAAACCAATAATGTCATAATCGAAGCTAGCATAGCCTTTTGTTGTTGACTTTAATTTATCATAAAAATCCATAACAATTTCATTCATTGGAATATCATACTCAAGTTTGACTCTCGTAGGATTTATATAGTCAAGTTTAAGTTGAATTCCTCTTTTGTCATTTAATAATTTTATAACATTACCAAGATATTCATCTGGCGTTAGAATTGTTGCCTTTACGTATGGTTCATTTATTGTTGTTATTTTATTTGGTGGTGGCAAATCATATGGATTTTGTATCATAATTGTTTCACCATTTGTTTGTAATACTTCATAAATAACAGTAGGAGCAGTTGCGATCAAATCAAGATCAAATTCACGCTCTAACCGTTCTTTAATGACTTCCATATGAAGCATTCCTAAAAATCCAGTTCTAAATCCACTTCCTAGCGCAACAGAACTTTCTGGTTCAAACGAAATAGAACTGTCATTCATCTTAAGTTTATTAAGAGCTTCTCTGAGATCTTCAAATTTATCAGTTTCTATAGGATAGATACCTGCGAATACAAAAGGTTTTGCTGGAGCAAATCCGTCAATTGCTATCTCTGTTGGATTTTTCAAGTCTGTCATTGTATCACCAACAGCTATCCCTTCTGTTGTTTTTAAGCCAAGAACGACTATTCCTATTTCACCAGTTTTAATTTCAACTGTTTTCTTTCTGTGAAGTGGATGAGGATACATAAGGTCAAGAACTTGGTGAGAAACACCAGTATTCATCAATTTAATACTTTGTCCCTTTTTAATGCTTCCGTCATAAACTCTCACTAGGGCCAAAGCACCTAAATAATTATCAAACCAACTATCATATACAAGAGCTTTAGTTGGTGCATCTTCATTGCCTTTTGGAGCAGGAATTCTATCAACAATAGCATCTATAAGATCTTTAACTCCCACACCAGTTTTAGCGCTGATAAGATTGTGTTCAGTACAATCTATTCCAATTGCATCTTCAACCTCTTCAAGCACTCTCATTGGATCAGCAGATGGAAGATCGATTTTATTTACAACTGGCAAAAGCGTTAAATCATTTTCCATAGCAATATAAACATTAGCAATCGTTTGAGCTTCAACACCTTGCGTACTATCTATAATCAACAAAGCACCTTCACTTGAAGCCAAACTTCTACTGACTTCATAAGAAAAGTCAACATGTCCTGGAGTATCAATAAGATTTAAAACATAATTTTGTCCGTCCTTGACATAATCAAGTCGAACAGATTGAGCCTTGATAGTAATTCCTCTTTCTTTTTCAATATCCATTGTGTCCATCATTTGAGCTGTCATCTCTCTTGCTGTCACAGAACCACATTCTTGAATTATTCTATCTGCTAAAGTTGATTTTCCATGGTCGATGTGTGCAATGATGCTGAAATTTCTAATATTTTCTTGCAATTTATTTTTTCCTTTTTGTAATCATTAAGTTATATATTTACGCGATTATAACTAACTTTTAATATATTTTAAATTCACAATTAAAGCCATTAATGGGACTATTAAAAAACCTAATAAATATGCTATTGCATTTAATAAATTGTGATTATTAAGATAAAAAAAGCCAATTATTAAAACTAAATATCCAGAAATTCTATAAATAGATGTTGTCGCGCGGAAGCTTTTTATAGTATTTACAAAAGAATCTTTGATTTTTATTTTATCTTTTTCTTCTTGGATAATTTGTTTAATATCCTCATCACTTAATTCATGTTCATTAATTTCACCATAAAGATCAAACTTATCATCAATATCATCAATAATGTCTCTATCAGAAGCATTACTAAATACTTCACTTTGTTTTAGAATATTATTTTTATATCCAATAAATGAACCAACAATAATAAAAAATGAACTTATAAAAGCAAATTGGATATTTAAAAAAATCTCAAAACCAAAAACAATAAAAGTAAATAAAGAAGCAATAATGTTAATAGAAACGAATATTTTTAAAATATCACTAATTCTCATCAGTTTTATTAATTCCATGTTCTCTTTGGTATTTATATTTAGGATCATCTGCGAGCTCATCTAAAGATGCTTTGGCTTTTTTGTAAGCTTTATATACATTTAAAACAGCAGCTGAAATTCCATATAAAACTCCAAGCCATAGCGTCCAAGTATATCCTGTCCAATTCTTTAAAAGAATACCTAGTCCTACACCAAGAGCTAAAGCTACAACTATAGAAATTCCTAAAGAAAGATTATCTAAGGCTTCAATTTTATCTTTGTGTCTTGGTTGCGCTTCATGTTTGGCCTCTTCAGCTAAATTGTTTTGACTAATTTTATTGTTGTTATTTTCCATTATTCATAGCCTTAAAAACTTCATCTGCTGCTTTAATAGTTGCTTTAATTTCTTTGTTTGTGATTGTTGAACAAATAAATCCAGCCTCATACTGGCTACAGGCAAAATAAAAACCTTTTTTCAACATTTCATGATGGAAAGTTGCAAATCTAGCAAAATCACAAAGTCCAACTTCTTTAAAATTAGTTGGAGCAACTTCGCAAAAAAAGAACCCAAACATACTTCCCCTAGTGTCAACCTGCAGAGGAATATTATTTTTTAAAGCAACTTTTTGCAAACCACTAACTAATGCTTTTGCTTTTTCATTTAATTTTACATATAGATCTTTTGTTTTTTTTATTTTCTTAAGACTCACTAATCCTGCAGCCATTGCAACTGGATTTCCACTTAATGTTCCAGCTTGATAAACTTTTCCAAGAGGACTTAGATGTCCCATAATAAAATTATTTGCGGCAAAAGCGCCTACTGGCATTCCTGCACCTATAACTTTTCCGAAAGTAATAATATCAGCTCTAATATTGTTAATTCCGAAAGAACCATGCATTGAAGCCCTGAATCCACTCATAACCTCATCAAAAATCAGCAATGCTCCATATTTATCACATAATACTCTACAAGCTTGTAAAAATTCGATTTTTGCTGGTACAAGTCCCATGTTTCCAGCAATTGGTTCAATAATTAAACATGCAATATCATTTGATTCTGTAAAACATTTCTCCAATTGTTCAATATTATTATATTCACAAAGTAAAGTATGTTTTGTAAGATCACTTGGCACACCAGGACTACTTGGTGCCCCAAAAGTAGCCATTCCGCTTCCGGCACTTACCAATAAGCTATCACTATGGCCATGATAGCAACCTTCAAATTTAATAATATCATTTTTTCCAGTTACTCCTCTTGCCAACCTAATAGCACTCATAACTGCTTCAGTTCCACTACTTACAAATCTTACTTTATCAACATGTGGGAACATTTCAACTATTTCATTTGCGAGTTCCGTTTCAAGCTCAGTTGGCGCACCAAAACTAAGACCAAGTTTTACTGTTTTAATAACTTCTTTCTCAATATCTTTATTGCAGTGACCAAATATTAATGGTCCCCAGCTTTGAACAAAATCTAGATATTTATTTCCATCAACATCGTAAAGATAACTTCCTTTTCCTTTCGTTATAAATGGAGGCGTTCCAATCACACCACCAAATGCCCTAACTGGACTGTCAACTCCACCTGGAATTACAACTTTTGCTTCTTCGTACGCTTTTATACTTTTTTTAAACATCTATTCTGTCCTTATTTATTCTATGATTTCTGCTGATAATGGTTATTATTGGTTTATTTTATTTAATTATCTAAAATTATCAAAAACTAATGGTGCTTTTAATTCTAAGCTTTTTAGGTGAGCAATAACTTTTTGCAAATCATCAAGATTTTTACTACTAACTCTTATCTCATCGCCTTGATTAACGGCAGTTACTTTTAAATTTAGTGATTTTATTTCTTTTTGAATCGTTTTCGCTTCATCAGACTCAATTGTATCAACTATTTTGTACGTAAATTTTCTATTTCCTCCGCTTGCGTCTTCACTTTTAACTTCCTCGAGAGAATTGATATTAACTCCTCTTTTGTTCATTTTTGAAATTAATATATCTTTCATTGCGTCTATTTTACTATCGCTCGCAGAAAGCAATGTTAGCACTTTTGATGCAATGTTTAAATCGTAATCTTTTGTGATACCTTTAAAGTCATATCTTGTATCGATCTCTTTTTGTGACTGAATAAGTGCATTTTTCATTTCTGACATGTCAAGCTTTGCTGAAATGTCAAAGCTGTGTTCTTTAACTTTTGCCATAAAATAATCCTTTTTGTTTTGATTTCATTATTCTACCAAAAAGCACTAAACTTTTGTTTGAATGATTCAGCTAATGAATGTTTTTTAGCGCTTTACTTAATACATAATGAAAAAAATTATTTTCTAATATTCTTTTTAATTCTCTCTACAATATCGAATTGCATTTTGTTTGTAATATTATTATCGAAAATTCCATAGCTTTTCTCTGTCATGATTGTGCTTTTAATATGTGATATATTTTGATCTTTAACGATTTCTTCCCGTAAAATATTAACACTTACAATATCACTATATCTATTTATTTTTCTGAGATTCTCTAGCAAAACATACTTTTGCATATTTAATTCACTTTGACCAATATGACCATAAGCACCTAAAATTAGCTTTTTGTCTTTATAATAGGAATAAGCAATCCAATTCATGTGTGATTTTAAAAGAATTTTAGAAAGAATCATATTTAATCTATATGTTTCTTTGACCTTATTAAATGAACCATGAGTCGTTAGATTTGATAAAATTTCTGTTGTTGATTTAACATGAAAATCTTGTTTCTTTTCAAATTTGGAAAAAAATTTATTTTCATTTGCAAAAAATAAACTTTTCAATTCTTGAGATTTTGTTAAATCATTTTCCATATTTTAGTTTTTGTAATTCTTTCCCGATATCATCTTGTCTCATAAAATGCTCACCTATAAGAAATGCATCAGCACCTATGCTGCTTAACCTAAGAATAGTTTCTCTGTCGTTAACTCCACTTTCGGCAACTATTATTTTTCCATTCGGGATCATAGGTATAAGTTGATCACAAAGGGTCATATCCATTTCGAATGTTTGAAGATTTCTATGATTGATACCTATAATATGTGCTCCACATCTCATTGCTTTTTTTAAGTCTTCAAGATCATGTATTTCAACTAAAACATCAAGGCCAAGTTGCAAAGCTCTATCGTAAAGATTTTGAAGTTCTTTTGTGCTCAATGCTTTTGCTATTAACAATACAAAATCTGCACCATAAACAAGAGCTTCAACAAGCTGATATTCATCGATGATAAAATCTTTTCTTAAAAGTGGTGTACTAACATATCTTCTTATGCTCGGTAGATACTCCAAGTTACCTTGAAAAAAATGTGGTTCTGTTAATACCGATAAACAGTTTGCTCCATTTTTACTATATTCAATAGCAATCTTAATTGGGTCAAAATCTTCCCTAATAATACCCTTACTAGGACTAGCTTTTTTAACTTCAGCAATAATTCTAATTGGCTCTTCTTTAGTAGACGTCAAAAGAGAACGAACATCTCTTGGTGGATAAGGATTGTAAGCTAAACTTCTGCCAAGCCAATCAATACTATAGTCAACCTTTCGCTTTTCCAGATCATCTTTTGTTTTTCTAATTATTTCATCAAGTATCATTTCGTATCCCCTGTTTTATTATTATCTTTCATGTTATTTTTAGTGTTAACACATTCTTTAATTTTTTGATAATGAAGTTTTATCTCACTATCATTCATGCCAACCTTTTGTACAACTTTATTCATTATTTCGTAAGCCAAGTCACATTGTTTATTTTTAAAGTATCCCCAAGCCAATGAATCCATAATTGCAACATCATCAGGTTGGGATAAATTTGCTTTTTGCACAAGATTCAATCCTTTTTTTATATCCAAATCATAATCAATTAGCAAATAACCATAAAAATTTTCATATTGAGGATTTGACTTATCACTTAATGCTAATTCAAATTTTGCAAAAACTTCTTTTAAAATAGCCTTTTTATCTTTTGACATTTCAAAGGTGACCATTGCAATTCTTCCAAGAAGAGTTTTATCCTGAGTTGTCTTATATAAGGAATTTAAAAGCTTGAGTGCTTTATCAAATTCTTTTTTTTCTTCATAAATCGACACTAAATAAAGATCATTGTTGCCAGTTTCAATCAAAAAGTTTATCCCTTTTTGTCTATCAACCTGCATGTAAAGTTCGCCTAAAAGGAGTTCAATTTTAGCTAATCTTTCATTTGGAGAAGTTTTTTTATGGTCATTATATGCCTTCTCGACTATTCTTGTCATTCCATAAATATCATTTTCTTTTTGATAATACTCAAGCAATCTTGTACACGAATTCTCTATGCATCCGTTTTTATCAATGAAATCATTTAAGTATTTTATCGCTTTTGGTTTATCTGATAGTTTTTCATAAAGTACATTAGATAGTGCAATGACAATGTTTACACTCTTTAAATGAGAGTATGCATCTTCATAGTTTATTCTAGCACTATCATAATTTCCTAAAATATAATTAAGATCCCCGAGCAATCCAAGACTAAATGCAGTTGGATACTTAAATCCAAGTTGATTAGCATATGGCAAAGCTTCTTTGTATTGCTTTATTAACATTGAGGACAAAACATATCTAGTGAGCAGATACTCCTCAATATCATTATTGGTAGCAAGATGATCAAGAGTAAGTTTGGTAACTTTTTCAAACTCCTGATTTTGCATATAAGAATCTATAGCTTTTTTTAAGTATTCACTATGTTTTGTTTTTTCAAATAATTGGATAAAAATAGCAGAGCTATTTGTGAAATCATTATTTAATTCTCTATCTAATCCTACTATAGTCATATAATCATTTGGTGTATTATTTTCATCTGCATAAACACTAAAATAAAATAGAAAAATACAAGAAAAAATTAATCTAAAATAGCTGGGCATTCTTCTTTTAACTCCTCTATATTATCTTTAAAATGCTCCCAAAATGGAAAAGTTCTGCATTGCGAAGGTCTAGCTTCATATATAGAGCATTGTTTTTTTTCTAAATCAAAAAAGATGCAAGCATAATTTTTATCATCTATTTTATATTCAGTAAGAGAGAATCTGTATCCATACTTAATTATATATTTATCCAGGACATCTTTAACTGATAGTTTTAAGTGTGCTGCTAATTTTTCAATTTCATCAACAGTGATCCAAATATAACCATGTTCTCCTATACAACAATTTCCAGGGCAATTACTACAAGCGCTGGCATTAAATTTGTATTGATAATCTTTGTGTTCAAGAATCATAACTTTTCCATATTTATTTTAATACTATAAGTATCACATTTTTTGTAAATATCAATCATTGCTTGTGTAAAATCTTTATCATCAAACATAAAAAGTGGTGGTAAAATATTTAGTAAACTTTTTGAATTCTTTCTTAAATAAACCATTACAAGGCTACTATTTCTATCTTGCTTTGGATGTAAGAATTGTAAAGATTCTATATTTAATCCATGTTTTTTAGAAAAAAATATAATATCATCAAGAAGCTTAACGTCATAACAAAAAAAGAATTTGCCATTCTGTTTCAATATTTTTGAACTATTTCTAATCAAATCCTCTAAAGGTAAACTATCATTGTACCTTGCTATTTTGAGACTTTCATTTTCACTTTTAATCACAGAGGATGGATAAAATGGTGGATTAGAGACGATAATATCAAATATTTCTTCATCTTTTGAATCAATATCAAATGAAAAGTTTTTAAAATTTCCCTCAAAAACAATTGATTTAATATTATTTATTTCGCTATTTTTTTTTGTTAGAAAAACAAAATCTTTTTGAACTTCCAAGCTATGCAATATAAGTTTTGGATAATTTTTAGCGACCAACAAGCCAAGTATTCCACTTCCGCTTCCTATATCCAAAAGTGATCCAGTAATATTTTTAAAAATCTTTAAATTTTGCTGGATAAAGTTAAAAAGTGCCAAAGTGTCACTATTGTAACAATATCCATTTTGTGGTTGATACAAAAGCATTAAATAACACCATCGCTGTCACCATGAAGGAATTTTTGTACTATATCAACTTTTGAATTCTTAAAATGTTCAGCATCACCATATTCAACAATAACCCCGCCATAAAGCATTGCAAAATAATCAGCTGTTTTAAAAGTTTCCTGTATGTCGTGACTGATTAAAATCGAAGTAGTTTTCATCTCTTTTTGCAATGCAATAATCATTTGAGAGATTACATCACTTGTTATTGGATCAAGTCCAGAAGTTGGCTCATCATAAAGTAAAACTTTTGGATTAAGTATAATAGTTCTTGCGAGTCCAACTCGTTTTCTCATGCCGCCACTAAGTTCATCTGGATTTAAAAAAGCTACACGAGATGCATCAAGCCCAACTAATGTCAACTTTTCCATAACTTCTTTGATTATTGTTTTTTCATCTAATTTTGTATGTTCCCTAAGGGGGAAGGCTACGTTTTCAAACACATTCATACTATCAAACAAAGCACCACTTTGAAACAGAAATCCTATATCTTGACGAATAGCTCTTAATTCATTACCCTCAAGAGTAGAAATATCAATATCATTATAAAATATTTCTCCGGATGTTGGCTTCAAAAGTCCCACAATATGCTTGATTATGGTTGATTTTCCGCCGCCACTTAGTCCAAATATTGCTGTGCATTTTCCTGTTTTGATATCTAAATTAACATTTTTAAGTATCTCTTTTGTACCAAAAACTTTTCTAAGATTTTGAATTTTTATACAATGATCACTCATATTTAAACTCCACTACAAATCCACGATCAAGTTTTTCATAATCCTTATAAAAGTCTAATTTTGTGTGATTGAACTTTGCTATATATTTATTAAGACTATTTTTTTGATCAAAACCCATTTCGCAACACAAAAATTTTATTTTATTTTTAACCGTATTATCTATGATATCTTTTAAAAGCTCATCACCTTCATGTCCTCCAAATAATGCATTTGATGGTTCAAACTTAACATTCCTTGGGAGCTTAAAATCATTTTGAATATATGGTGGATTAGAAATACACATATCAAAATGTTGGTCTGGTACATTCTCGAATAAATCACTTTTAATAAATGTTATTTGATGCTCAACATCAAATTTTTTAGCATTAAGTTTTGCAAGATTAATAGCATTATCATTTATATCAACTGCAATAATTTGAATATTTGGTATCAATTTAGCAAGAATAACAGAAATTATTCCACTTCCGACACCTATTTCTAGAACTTTTGGATTTTTAATATCTTTAAGAATAAGTTCTGCTCTTTCGACAAGAAGCTCCGTTTCTGGACGAGGAATAAGAACATTCTCCTTAACAATAAAACTTTCGCCATAAAAACTGGCTCTTGATGTTAAATATTCTAAAGGAAAATCAGTTGCCCTCTTTTTAATTAATTTTGCCAATTCAGTTTCGCAAGTACACTCTTGCTTATAATTCAAATGAAGCCAAATTGGATTTTTATCCAAAATAAAAAGAAGCAAAATTTCGACTTCTTTTTGCGGAATATGCGTAACCTCTTTTAGGAGTGGCGCATATTTTTTTATTGTTTGCTCTATTGTCATTAGTTTTGAGGAAGCTTTTCTCTCATCATATCAACCAAATCAGCTGGGAGAGCTTCAATAGCAGGCAAAACAATATTCATGGAAACAAATAGATTTCCCATCTCTTTTGTCTTACGGTTTAGAACACCTAGTTCTTTTATTCTAAATTTTTGACTTTGCTTGGTATTTTGAGGTACTTTTAGAGTTACTGTTTTATATAATGTTTCAATTTCAACTTTTCCTCCAAATAATGCTGAATACAAAGGAATATCAACATTAAGATGGAGATCATCTCCTTCTCTTGTATAACTACTATCAGAAGCAACATTAAGAGTAAGAATCAGGTCTCCTCTTGGGTAGCCTTTAGCCTGTTTTCCTTTGCCTTTTGCTCTTATTTTTTGACCACTCTGAATCCCTTGTGGTATTTGTATGTCAAAATTTTCTCCACCAAGTGAAATATTCTTTTTTCCACCCAGAATAGCTGTTTTAAAATCTACAGTTAAACTGGCCTCAACATCTAAATCTGGTTCATAGGTGCCGCCAAATCCTCCGCCGAATCCAGCTCCGCCGAATCCACCGCCAGAGAAACCTCCGCCGCCTCCAAACATGTTTCGTAAAATATCATTTATATCTACGCCACTCCCTTGACTTCTTGAAAAATCGTGAAAGTTTTGCCCGCCAAACATACTATCACCATATTGGTCATATTGTCGTTTTTTTTCTTCGTCACCAAGAACTTCATAAGCCCCATTTATTTCTTTAAATTTTTCTTCAGCCTCTGGTGTCTTATTGATATCTGGATGAAATTTTTTTGCTAAAGTTCTATAGGCTTTTTTTATTTCACTTTGAGTTGCATTTTCGCTAACACCAAGTGTTTCATATAAACTTTTTGCCATTTTAAAATCCTTTGTATATTTTAATTTTGAATAAATTGATAAATGCTGCTTAAAATAGCAACAAATGAAATTATACTTTAGAAAATTAGCACTTGTCAAGACTAAGTGCTAATCTTATGATCCTTATTTTGCTAATAAGCCTTTTTTAGGTCCACTTACTCCGCAACATTGTTTGAATTTTTTTCCACTTCCGCAAGGACAAAGTTCATTTCTAGCTACTTTTTTTAAAATTGCTTCATTTTCGAATTCGGCAATATCTTTATTAGTAAAAAGTTCTTTATTTTCCTCTTCCATTTTATGTCGCAATGCTTCGATCTCTGCTTTTTCTGCCTCTTCATCTCTAAGTCTAACAGTAAATAATATTTTGACGATCTCTAGTTTGATAAATGCAATAAGCTCAATAAACATATTATAACTTTCTTTTTTGTACTCAACCAATGGGTCTTTTTGATTGTAACCCCTAAGCCCTATTCCTGTTTTTAGAGTATCCATTGTATACAAATGATCTCTCCATGAACTATCTAAAATTTGCAAATAAAGTATTTTTTCAATTTCTTTTCTTTGTTCATCAGAAGCTAATGACATTTTAGATTCAAATTTAGACTGAAGAATGTCTAATAATTTAGAAGATATAGCTTCGATATCGTCAGAAGCTATATCTTCTTTCTGAATATTAACATTTAATTCTTCTTGTAATATTGCAATCACATGAGCATAATTAAAATCATCAATCATTACAGAATCACTTAACATTGATGCATTATGAATCATTGTTGAAACATATTCTTTTATATTTTCTTGAATTTTTGAGTCAATATCAAATTCTTTATCTAGCAAGTTGTTTCTAAAATTATAAATAACTTTTCTTTGTTCATTTGCTACATCATCATACTCCAAAAGATGCTTTCTACTTTCAAAATGCATCCCTTCGACTTTTTTCTGTGCATTTTCAACAGCTCGAGTAACCATTCCTGATTCGATATGCTCGCCCTCTTCAATTCCAAGTCTTGTCATAATATTTGCAATTTTATCACTTCCAAATATTCTTAAAAGATTATCTTCAAGACTTAAATAAAATTGAGATTCTCCAACATCACCTTGTCTACCACTTCTTCCTCTTAGCTGATTATCAATCCTTCGACTTTCATGTCGTTCAGTTGCAATAATTGCCAAACCACCGAGTTCTAAGCATTCCTTTGGAAGTTTAATATCAACACCACGGCCAGCCATATTTGTAGCAATTGTAACAGCACCTTTTTGACCAGCATTTTCAACAATTTTTCCCTCTTTTTCATGCTGCTTAGCATTTAAAACTGTATGTGGAATTTTTTTCTCAATAAGTAAATTATGCAAATATTCACTTTTTTCAATAGATGTTGTTCCAACCAAAACTGGCTGACCTTTATCGCTATATGCTTTAATTTTTAAACAAATAGCATCAAATTTTTCTCTTTCACTTTTGTAAATCAAATCATTCTTATCAATTCTCTGAACCTGCACATTTGTTGGAATACTTACAACATTTAGATTGTAAATTTCTGCAAATTCTGTAGCTTCGGTTTGTGCCGTACCGGTCATACCTGCTAGTCTAGAATACATTCTGAAATAATTTTGGAATGTTATGTCAGCCAAAGTTTGCGATTCATCTTGTATCTTAACTCCCTCTTTTGCCTCAAGTGCTTGATGTAATCCTTCACTAAATCTTCTTCCCTCGCTAAGTCTTCCTGTGAATTCGTCAACAATAATAACTTCATTGTTTTGCACAACATAATCTACATCTTTTTGAAAAATATAATTTGCTTTTAAAGCTTGATCCAAGTGATGAGATAAACCTGCATTCTCAAGCGAATAAAGATTCTCAACACCGTACATTTGTTCTGCTTTTGTAATTCCACTGTCATTTATCATTACAGATCTATTTTTCTCATCTACATAAAAATCGCCAGTTATAATTGGTTGTTCATCTGGTCTAGCTGGTTCAATCTTTTCACCTTTCGTAAGATGTTGAGCTATTTCGTTTGATTTTGCGTAATCACTGCCTTTTCTTTTTGTAGGTCCACTTATAATAAGTGGGGTTCTAGCCTCATCAATCAAAATTGAATCTATTTCATCAACAATAACGAAGTTGTGACCTCTTTGAACTTTTTCGTTCAAATCATAAACCATATTGTCTCTTAAGTAATCAAATCCGTATTCATTATTTGTTCCGTATGTTATGTCACAAGCATATTGAGCTTTTCGTTCAGAATCACTCTTAATGTCATTTGTTAATATTCCCACACTTAAACCAAGAAAATTATATAGCTTTTCTAATTCTTTAGCGTCACGTGAAGCAAGATAATCATTAACCGTTACAACATGTACACCAAGACCAGTAAGAGCATTTAAGACAACAGGAAGTGTTGCCACAAGAGTTTTGCCCTCACCTGTTTTCATTTCAGCAATTCGTCCATCGGTTAATACTAATCCACCAATCATTTGGACATCATAATGCCTCATTCCAAGAACTCTTTTGCTAGCTTCCCTTGTTATTGCAAAAACATCATTCAAAGCATCATTTGTAGTAATAATATTAGATTGTATTTTTTCTTTGATGCTTCCAATTGCTTCATGGATTTCTTCATCACTCATTGCGCTATATTTTGGCTCAAGTGCAGTGATTGTATCTACCCTGTTTTTATACTTTTTAACTTCTTTATCATTTTTAGTTCCGAATAGTTTTCCCAAAATCTTTAACATATTAATTTAATCCTTTTTCATCTATAATTCCGCGATTATAACTAAAGGATAATTATGAAAGTATTAATTATGTGTCTATTTTTAAGCAATATTTTATTTAGTGCACCACTTGAATTTCAAACACTTAGTAGTGATTTTAAACAAATTGTAAAAAATAAATCTGGCTCTGAAATATTATACAAGGGTGAGCTAAAAATCAAAGGCAATGATAAAATAAAATGGAACTACAAAACACCTATTAAGAAAATAGTTTACGTAAATAAAAACAAAGTTCTAATAGATGAACCAGAACTCGAACAAGCTATAACGTCGAGCCTTAGCAATGAATTAAATATAATAAAAATTATAAACGAATCAAAGAAAATATCACAAAACGAATATGAAAATATGATAGATGGAATTAGATATTCCATTACTATTGAAAATAATATTTTAAAAACCATTAAATATAGCGACGAACTTGGGAATAAAGTATCAATTATATTTACAAATTTTATAAAAAATAGCTTAATTAATGATGATGTATTTTTATTTAAAATACCTTCAAATTATGACGTTATAAGAAAATAATAATTTTTTCGATAATATTCACACAAAGGTACAACTGATAATAGCTTGAATTTATTCAAGAGGAAAGTCTGGGCTTTAGTGAAGCAAGGTTCCATCTAACTGATGGCTAGAGTAATCTAAGGGAAAGTGCAACAGAAAATAAACTACCATCTCTTGGTTAGAGCTCTGGAAAAGGTGAAACGGTGAGGTAAGAGCTCACCATGTTTTAAGCAATTAAAATAGTAATGTAAACCCAACCTAAAGCAAGAAAACATTGGTATAAGCTTCACATTTTTGTGTTTTCGCAAGATTTTTAAAGTGATTTAAAAACTAGATAAATTATTATCCACGACAAAACGCGGCTTATGTTGTACCTTTTTTCTAAGTATTCTCAGTACAACACTCCATTAAAATTCAAATTCAATTCAAAATTAGCTGGTTTTTCAAGTTTCTCAATACTTTTTTGAATTAAATAATGATCTTTAGACGATTTAATTGTAAAAATATTTCCACTTAAATCATACTCATACGAATGCCTTAAAAATTCACTATTGAGCAAATTATTTAGACTATGAATATAGCTCAGCCATTCTATTATTTTAATATCTGGAAGTAAGTTTTTAAACTCTTTAATATTTTTTTCACTTGGTAATTCTTTGGTCGAATATTTAATAATAGTAGCAATTAAAATTCTATCTTCATGCGTAAATCCATAATTCAATCCATTTAAAATAAAATTAGCGCTATGCTCCGTATTCTTATAATAATTTAAACTGATTCCTATTTGCTGAAGCTTTGCGGATATTACAAGATAAGACTTATATTTATTGTCCAAGTTGTGTAAAGGAGATAAAACATCAAAAATCTTACTAATATTGTTTCCTAAATATGCTGTTTGTTTTGAATCGTCAGTAAATCTATCAAGTAAACTTTTAACACTAACGCTAAAATTTGAAGGAAATTTATGATGTGTAGTTCTTAAAATATCAGTAAGATAAACGCCTTCACGAACACCAACTCCAGAAGTCACAACTTGCTTTATTTCTAAAAATTCTAAAATTGTTTTAAAGATAAAAGTACCTACTTTAATCGTATCATACCTATCACTTCTAACACCAAGTGACGATAATTTTTCATTTGTGGAGGCCTTTAAGATGCTTTCAAAAAGAGATAATGCTGGTTTAACTTGATATGTAAATCCATGCAACACATCAAAGGGATGATCTGTGTTTTGAATAATGGCTCTTGCCAATGCTCTAGCAGTACCACCAAGACCTACAAGCATTCCTATTTTTTTATATTCCAAAGTAAGAGTTGAAAGTTGTTTATCAATATATTCTTTGGCTCCTGCCAAATCATTTTTATCGAAAAATAATTCTTTCAATCTTACAGTACCTATGTCCAAAGAAATAGTTTTTGTAATATTTTTATTTATAACTAAAGCCAACTCAGTACTTCCGCCACCAATATCAAGAGTAGTAAAGCTATCAGTTTTTAACAAATTATTAGCACCCACTGCACCATAATAAGCTTCTTTTTCACCATCAATTACTTTAATATCAATTCCTAATTCATTTTTTACTTTCTGCAAAAAAACACTTTTATTTGGCGCGTCCCTAAGAGCTGATGTTGCGACACAAAGTATTTTTCTTGATTTTAGATTTTTTGCGATATTTAAAAATGATTCCATAGCATTAAATGCTCGCATCATTGGAATTTCTTGCAATAAGCCGTTATTCTGATATGAGTTTTCTGAGATTTTTACTTTTGATTTTGTTTCATTAATTAGGTGAAACGCAAAATGGCTAGTTTTTTTAAAAACCACCATACGCATTGAATTTGAACCAATGTCTATAATGGTTGTTATTTTTGCCATTGATTAATAATCTTCCTCTTGAAGTTGTTGAAATTTAAATTTAAGTTCTTGCATCGTTTCTTGATTATCTGGATCTACGACAATACAATCAACAGGACAAACTTCAACACAAGCTGGCTCTTCGTAGTGACCAACACATTCTGTACATCTGTCACTGTCTATTATATAAATCGGATCACCCTCTTCAATTGCATCATTTGGGCATTCTTCTCTACATGCATCACATGCGATACATTCATCTGTAATTATCAATGACATTTTGTCTCCTACATATTAAAATTAAAATTGTGGAGTTATAACCTAATAACGTTTAATTATATCTTTAATAATATCAAAAATTCTTTTATCTTTTGAGACTAATAAAAAATTATCATTTTGGTAAATATTTAATTCATTAGATATGAAAATTCCAGCATCAACATCAAATCTTCTTGGTCTTCCTGCAAACAAAAAGAATTGATAATTAATTGAATTTGCTAGCGATAATGCAGTAGCTCCAGGACTTCTAAATTTAATATTTTGTTTATGTAATTCAAGTGCTATATTTGGTGCGGTATAAGCTCTTTCAAAAATCCCAAAATTTGTATTTATACACATACTATGAAAAATATTTTTTGCATATGGTGTTTTTACGACATATTTACCATCCACAAGATTATAGACTAATGCTGCAACAGTAATATTATTTACACAAAGAGATATTGAAGTTCCATAGTATGGGAATTTTGCAACGAAGTTATCACTTCCATCCAATGGATCAATAATAATAACTGAATTATCAAATAGATATCTGTTCGATTTATGTTTTGACATTTTATTGTGAGTTATTAAACCGCTTTCTTCACTAAAAATGTCTCCAAATTTACTTAAATACTTAACAAATATATTTTCTGCAATTAAGTCTATCTTTTTTGTACTATCTCCACCTTCGCCTATTGTATTTGTATCCATAAAATCATCTTCTGTAAGCTTATTTTTAATATAAAATCTTAGTTCTTTGTTTGCTTTAAGTGCATCATTGATAAATTTGTCATAATGTTTTTTCATAATATAATTTTATCCAAAGAAAGATATGAGGAGGAAATAAAAAAGGCCAACAGAAATTCTGTTGGCCTTTTTAGTTTTTTGATTTGAAAATATCAAATCTTACAAAAAAATTATTTAGCTTTTGACTCGTCAGAATATTTATATCCCAATTCGTAAGCTTTAAGGTTTACTGCATGAACTTTTTCAGGTACTTTCTCAAGCATAACTTCTCTCAATAAGTCTTTATTGATTGCACTTGTGTAGTTGTTAGCAATTGCAAGAGCTATAACAGATTGCGTAATAACATTACCAACTTCCTCTTTTGCAATTGTAATAATAGGTATCTCAACGATATTCCATTTTTTTCTATCTTCTTCAGTTGGATGCACTAAATTTGGCTCAATAACTATTGTTCCACCAGGTGTAACTCCACCTTTAAATGTGTTATAGCTAACTTGTGCCACAGAAAGCATAAAATCAATTTCACCATCATTTGCATAAGGATAAAAAATCTCATCGTCATCAAGAGTAATATCAACAACAGTCGCACCACCTCTAACTTGCGATGTATATGTTGCTGTTTTCAACCCATGACCACCAGCTTTAATTTTAGCTTCTGCAAAAATTTCTCCTGCAAGAAGTACACCTTGTCCACCAACACCCGTAAATCTCATTAATGTTCTAGCCATAGTGTTCTCCTTATATTTTTTTCTCAAAATCGTTTTGAGTAATAACTTTTCGTTTTCCTTGATGAACAGCTTTAATATCTTCATACATATCACAGTACTCTCTAGCAGTTTCATCATGTTTTAAAATTCCAGTAGGGAAGATATTTTTTTGCTCTTCAGGAGATAATTTTTCCCATTTAGAAAGAGGCGTTGTAATACTATCGATCCAATTAAGGTTTTCCATAGCGCTTCCCATTTTATTTTTTCTTCCAAGATTAACATGACAGTTTGACATGATATCAAAGAAAGAGAATCCTCTATGTGTAAATCCTTTAACAAAAAGTTTTTCTAGTTTTTTAGGATCAAGCATTGTTTCTCTTGCAACAAATGATGCACCTGCTGCTATAGCAAGATTACAAGCATCAAATGTTGGATCAATATTTCCAGCTTTTTGAGAAACTGTCCACATACCTTGAGGAGTAGTTGGAGAAGTTTGAGAATTTGTAAGACCATAAATGAAGTTATTGATAATAATAAAGTTAATATCAATATTTCTTCTACAAGCATGAATTGTGTGATTTCCACCAATTGCAAGTGCATCACCATCACCAGCTACGCAAACAACATGTTTAGTAGGATTTGCAAGTTTTACACCAGTTGCCCAAGCAACAGTTCTTCCGTGAGTAGTATGGATAGTATTAAAGTCTACATATGAAGAAAATCTTCCACTACATCCAATTCCAGAGATAACACAAACATCATCTTGCTTCCAGCCAAGAGTATCAACAGCTCTAATAAAAGCTTTAAGAATAACTCCATCTCCACATCCCCAACACCATAGTGTTGGCATCTTTTCAAGTCTTAAATATTTATCATAATTAAATGCCATATTACATAGTCTCCTTTACTTTATTAACTATTTCGTAAGGTGAGATTGCTCTACCATTTACCTTAAATAATCCGTCTATATCAAGTCTTCCAGAAGCTCTTTGAATTTCATCTCTATATTGACCGATATTTAATTCTACACAAAGAACTTTGTTGATTTTATCTGTCCAATGTTTAATTCTTGTTGCTGGACTTGGCCAAAGCGTAATTGGTCTAAATAGACCTGCTTTAATTCCATCAGCTCTAAGATGTCTAATAGCTTCTTTTGCTGCAAGAGAAACTGAACCATATGCAATAATTAAAAACTCTGCATCATCTAACATAAATTCTTCATAAGAATCAATTTCATCCTGATGTGCTTCGATTTTATTAAATAATCTTTCGATTAATTTTCTACAAGTTTCAATTTCCTCAGTTGGAAAACCTTTTGAATCATGATGAAGACCCGTAAAGTGATATCTGTATCCTGTAAACATTGGATTTAAAACAGCTGGTTCATCTTGCTCAACTCCGTAAGGTCTGTAATCTTCAGGTGCACCATCAAAAGTTTTTCTTAATTTAATTCCAGCTTTAACCTCTTCTTCAGTAGGTATCATAGCTTTACCATGCATGTGTCCGATAGTTTCATCTAAAAGAACAAATACTGGTTGCATAAATCTATCGGCTAGATTAAATGCTCTAACAGTTTCAGTATAACACTCAGCTAGATTTCCAGCACAAAGTGTAATTGATTTATAATCTCCATGAGATGGATTTTTTGCTTGAGCAACATCACCTTGAGATACTCTTGTTGGAAGTCCAGTTGATGGACCACCTCTCATAACGTTTACAACAACTAATGGTGTTTCAGTCATTTGAGCAAGACCTAGATTTTCAGCCTTTAAGCTTATCCCAGGACCACTCGTAGCAGTCATACTTCTAACGCCACTCATTGAAGCGCCAATTGCACACGCAACACCAGCAATTTCATCTTCCATTTGGATAGCAGCTCCACCAACCGCTGGAAGTAAATCTGAAATTGTATGCATTACTTCACTTGATGGTGTAATTGGATAACCTCCAAAAAACATACATCCTGCATCAACAGCTGCAATAGCTGCTAAATCATTTCCTGTAGAAATTATTTCTCTATTTGCCATTCATATTCTCCTTATTTACCATAATTTACAGGTAATCTGTAATTATTACTTATTATAGCTGCTGCTCTTGCTTTAGCTTGATCACTTAATTTAGCAAATTTAATATTATCTGATTTTTTATCTGCAACAAATATTGCAAAGTCTGGACAGTTTAGTTCACAGTCGTTACAACCAATGCAATCCTCTAATGCAACAATTTCAATCATTGCTCCTAATGTAGAACTTGGTTCTGCTTTCATAGAAAGAACACCTGCTGGACATACGCTTACACATATATCACAGGCTTTACATCTGTCTGTGTCAATCCATACTGGAGTGTTTGCTGGTGCTACCATTAATGACATTTTTTCCCCTTCATTATTCAATAGATTTTAAATAGAATATATGTTTCCATATATTGCTTAATGTATATTATCAAATATAGTGTAATAATATTTTTATCTATTTGTATATTTTGTAACTATTATACATAGTGTTACATTTTGAAGCATTCTTTTTATGGTATATAATTTATATGAAAAGATCTTGATTTTTAATATTGATTATCAGTTAATTTGTAACAATTAGTAATATTGTATTTTGAGTATGGACAATTTAAAATAAATTATTCTAAATTTATAGGTTTTAATTTGGATTTTGTTTTGGTTGATTTGTATATTGAGTTTAAAAAAGAAATTCGAAACTCAAATTAATGAGTTTCGATAACTAAAATTATTTAGTTGTGTTAGCGTCTGTAGCGTTAGCTTCTGTAGCGTTAGCTTCAACAGTAACGTTAGCTTCTGTAGCGTTCATTTCAGTAGCGTTAGCTTCAACTGGTGCTTCTTTTTTTGAACATCCACTAAAAGATGCAACTAAACCTAATGCTACAAGAGCAGTAAATAATACTTTTTTCATATTGTTTCCTAATTTTGATTTTAGACTTTTAGGTTTGAAAGTTCTCTCCAAAAAAGTTTCGCGAAGTATAAACTATCAAACTTAAAGTAAGTTGAAATTTAATAAAAAATGATAGTTTTTCTCAATTTTTTTGGTATTTTTTAAATATTTAAATAATAAATTAATATTTTTATAAAAAATTATGTATTTATTTTACTTTCTGCTGTAGTGATAAAATAAAAAAAGGCACATCAATCTGATGTGCCTTTTGACATTATATATAAAAGTATAATTATTTATTTAATACTTTTTTTACTGCTTTTCCAATATCAGCCGGGCTTACAACAACAGTAACCCCAGCAGCTTCAAGTGCAGCCATTTTTTCAGCCGCAGTTCCGGCACCACCACTTACAATAGCTCCAGCATGTCCCATTCTTTTACCCTGTGGTGCTGTTTGACCAGCAATAAAAGCAACTACTGGTTTTGTAATGTGTTCTTTAATATAAGCGGCAGCTTGTATCTCAAGATCTCCACCAATTTCACCAATCATTACGATTGCATGTGTTTCAGGGTCTGCTTCAAACATTGGAAGAAGTTGTTTATAAGAAAGTCCTATGATAGGATCTCCACCAATCCCAACAGCTGTTGTAATTCCAAATCCTTCTTTGCAAACTTGATTTGCACCTTCATAAGTTAAAGTTCCAGATTTTGAAATAAGTCCCACATTTCCTTTTTTGAAAATATTACCTGGCATAATTCCTATTTTGCATTCTTCGGCTGTAATAATTCCTGGACAGTTTGGCCCAATTGTCATCATCCCATGTTTAACAGCGTAAGCTTTTGCAGCTTGCATATCTCTTACAGGAGCGCCTTCTGTTATAATAACAGCTAGTGTAATTCCAGCTGCTGCTGCTTCCATTACAGCATCTGCAACAAAAACAGGTGGTACAAATATCATAGAAACTGTAGCACCTGTTTCAATAACAGCATCTTTTACTGTATTAAATACAGGCTTACCAAGATGTTCTTGACCACCTTTATTTGGAGTAACACCACCAACAATATTTGTTCCGTAAGCAATACATTGCTCAGCATGGAATGTTCCTTCTTTTCCTGTGAAACCTTGAACGATAACTTTTGTATCTTTATTTACCAAAATTGACATTATTTTTCTCCTTTAGCCGCTTTTACTGCTTTTGCTGCACCATCTGCCAAATCAGTCGCAGCTATAACGTTTGCTATATTTGCATTTTTAAGTATCTCTGCAGCTTCTGGTGCATTTGTACCATCAAGTCTAACGATAACTGGAACTCTTACGTCCACCATCTTTGTAGCTTCCAATATTCCATTTGCAATTCTATCACATCTAACAATTCCACCAAAAATATTTACAAATATTGCCTTAACTTTTGGGTTTTTTAGAATTATCTCAAAACCTTTTGCAACAGTTTCTGCGTTTGCTTTCCCCCCAACGTCAAGGAAATTAGCAGGTGTTCCACCCATATAGTTAATTGTATCCATAGTACCCATAGCAAGACCTGCACCATTTACCATACAACCTATTTCTCCATCAAGTGAAATATATGAAAGGCCATATTGGCTAGCTTCTCTTTCATCTGCATCTTCTTCACTAATATCTCTCATATCTTCAATATCTTGATGTCTAGCAAGTGCTGAATCATCAAATCCCATTTTTCCATCAAGTGCTAAGAAATCTCCAGAACCAGTTTTAATTAAAGGATTAATTTCAATCATTTCCGCATCATTTTCCATATAAAGTTTATACAATTTTGAAGCAAAGCTAATAAACTTCTTTTGTTCAATTGGATCAGTAATACCTAATCCAAATACAAGTTCTCTTCCGTGAAAACCTTGGAAACCAATAGCAGGATCAACCGCAACTTTGATAATTTTTTCAGGATTATCATGCGCAACTGTTTCTATCTCCATACCACCTTGTGTTGAAGCCATAATAACAGGCATCTCTTTTGCTCTATCTAAAACAACACCAAGATATAATTCATCTACTATATCTGCACCTTCTTCTATGTAAACTTTTTGTACAAGTTTACCTTCTGGCCCTGTTTGATGTGTAACTAAAGTCATGCCCAAAATTTCTTTTGCTAATGTTTCAACCTCGCTAACCGAACGAGCTAATTTAACTCCTCCGCCAAGTCCTCTTCCTCCAGCATGTATTTGAGCTTTAACTACCCAAATTTTTCCGCCAAGTTCGTGCGCATTAGCAACAGCTTGTGCTGGTGTATTTGCAACTATTCCTCTTGGTGTTGGAACACCGTATTTAGCAAAAATTTGTTTTGCCTGATATTCATGAATATTCATATTTACTCCTTAATTTTTGTCCTGAAAATTTGCACAATCAGAAGATCGTTTTAGATTGAACTTTAAAATTATAACGAAGTCGCGTTGAAATCTAAAGATTACGCATTTTAATTAATTGGATTGTCATTTGAGTGTTTAGTTTTTACACACTATTTAGAGTCATGTGTGTAAAAATGATTCGATATACTAAGAAAAATAAGAAATAAGACTATTTGGAAAATAAATTAACATTGCATTTTAAAAACAATTAAAATATGTTACTAAAACAATAATCCTTCTAAATGCATTTTATAAAGCATTGCGAATAAAATCATCATATTAATAACCAATAGGTATTTTTTATAATTCTGTATGTGAACAATATTTTTCATTTTAATTCCAAAATATACTCCAATTAACGAACTAATTCCAACTATTAGTCCCTCACCGTAAAGCATACCTCCAACTATTGAGAGAGAAATAAATCCAGCAATCGAACTAAAGACAACAAAAAATAATCCCAATGAAGAAGCATCTTTTAAATTATAAAAGAGATAGCCCACCAAAAGTGGTGTTAGCATAACTGATCCACCTACTCCAAGAGTCGACCCTATGGCTCCGATAATAAAACCACTTATGAACAATAAATATTTATTATGAACTTTTGATGATTCTTTTCCATATGGTGATGAAACCATTATTCTGTATATTGAAAAAATAATTAGAAATAAAAATAAGTATTCCAGAAATTGGTTTGATACAATTAAATGAATTAGTCCGCTTTGAAAGCCTCCAAAAAAACCTCCAAATCCTATTACTATACCGTCCCTTAGCAAGGTTTTATTTCTACTGTAATTTAAAAAAGTACCATATATGGAACTAAAAATCATCTGAACAATCGATATCGAAATTGCTTCTTTCATTAGATATCCAACATACAAAAGCATTGGAACAAGAACCATTCCACCACCCACACCAAAAAATCCAGAAACAAAGCCAGTTATTATTCCAAATAATGAAAGTTCAAAAATCATATTTTAATTACCTTGAATACTATTTGCTATTCATTGAATCTATAAAATTACTATAAATATCGTCCAGTTCTCTATCTTTTTTTCTAACATCAATTCCATCTTGATATAATAAAGCATCTTCTAAAATTGCTACTCTTTTCATTAAATATACTATCATTTCTTTTGAAACGTCTGGAAAATCATCATTTGCAAGTTTTGTTTCATCGCTTGTATCAAGTTCTTTTCGTTTAACAATCCTTGCTGGCACACCAACTGCAGTACAGTATGGCGGAACATCTTTGATAACAACTGAATTGGCACCAATTTTACAATTTTCACCTACATCTATATTTCCAAGAATTTTTGCGCCACCACCAACTACACAACCATTTCCAATTGTTGGATGTCTTTTACCCTTACTTAAACTAACTCCACCAAGCGTAACTTGCTGATAAATCAAAACATCGTCTCCAATAATTGAAGTCTCTCCAATAACAACGCCGAATCCGTGATCTATAAATACTCGCCTTCCAATTATAGCGGCAGGATGGATATCAATTGAAGTTAAAAATTGAGCTATTCCAGAGATAATTCTTGCGATTACTCTAAAATTGTTTATATAAAGTTTGTGAGCTATTCGATAATAAATCATAGCCCAAACACCAGGGTAATTAAAAAATAATTCAAATGATGAATGAAGAGCTGGATCATTTTTTGTTGGCAATAAAAAATCTTCTTTTATGATATTAAATAAACTCATTTCTTTTGTGAACTCATTCCGATTTTCAAATAACCATTATCTTTTAAAAACTTTTTCAAAGTAAACAGCAAATCATCATCTTTTAACTTGCCAAATAATTTTTGTTGTAAATTAAACATGTGATAATCCAAATCTTCTAAAATATCATGAATATTTTGCGATGGCAAGAAATCTTTAAGAACTGATTTTCCATTTTCAAAAACAACATTAACTTCAGATGGGGATGCAAAAAGATTGTGCTTCATACCTAAAACATCTTGATATGCACCAACCAAAAAGAATCCAAGGAAGTATTCTTCTTTTTTCAAATCCACATCATGCAGATAAAGTGGTTTTTTTGGATTAAATGGCATTTCACCATCACTGTCGCAAGTAATATCCCAAAGTGTCGCGCTTCTTGTTGCTGGAATATTCAAATGAGTTAATGGCATAACTGGAAACTCTTGATCAATTCCCCAAAAATCAGGCAATGACTGAAAAATAGAAAAATTTAAAAGATATTTTTCTTGAATTTTAGCCTCTATTTTTATCAACTCTGTATAATCCTCAACCGATAATAATGATATTGTTTTCTTAATAATAAGATGAGTTAAAATTTCACCATTACTTCTGTCTTGTAAATCAACATAACCTAAACTAAATAATGTAAGCAAGGACTCTAGATGCTCTAGAGCATCATGCATATATTCTCTAGCTGTTTTTGTATTTATAGATTTGTACAAATCATATAGTTCTTTAATAAGTGGTGGATCTATAAGCGAATTACTTTTGTCGTTTGCTTTTAATTTAAGATTTTCCAATTCATATTCTGATGAGAAAAGTTCAAGCACAGGTGTTATTAAGACTGTAGAAGGAGCTGCAATAAACCTACCAGATTCAGTAAAAATATTTGGTTCTCGTACGCCTTTTTGTTTTGTAATTTCTTTCAATGTAAACACTACATCATTACTAAACTCTTCAAGTGAATAATGTTTTTCTTTTTCAAATTGACTATATTCAATTCCTAATCCACCACCAATATTGATATTCCTAAGATTTACTGCACCCATATTTACAAGTTCTGCATAAATATGACCTGATTCTTTAAGTGCTTTCTTCAGAGGCATAATGGAAGTCATAGAAGAACCAATATGAAAATGTATCATTGATAGATATTGTGTCATATTGTTTTTAGATAAATCTTCATAAGCTTCTAATATTTCAGTTGAACTTAGTCCAAATTTTGAATCAATTCCACCACTCTTAGCCCATATACCACTTCCACCACTATGAAGCCTTACACGAAGACCAATATTTGGGCAAAATTCTTGATTAAACTCATGATAAACTTCAATAATCTTATCAAGCTCATTGATACCTTCTAGTGTAATTGTGATGTTGTATCCCATTTTTACAGCAATAAATCCAAGCACAATCATCTCTTTATCTTTAAAACCATTTACAGTAATAGGAGCATCAAGATTATTGTAACTCATGGCAAGAATTAATTCCGCTTTACTACCAGCTTCAAGTCCATAATGATAGCCTTTACTTCCCTCAACCATTGGTAGTACAAAGTTTGGGAATTGATTTACCTTCAAAGGGAACACAGCATTAAAGGTTCCTTTATAGTTGTATGATTTTATAGAATTATTAAAGGTCTTATATAGTGTATCAATTTGTTTAAGTGTAAGGTGCGGAAACCTTATTAACAGGGGACCTTTGTTGCCACCATCACTTCTTACTTTTTTAACTATATCTATAAGGCTAGGTTTCTCGCCAGCATTGATTTTGACAACACCATCCTCTATTATAAAATTGCCGTCACCCCAAATATCTATTCCATAATTATTAACTTGCATTCCCTTTAAACTCTTCATTAAAACTCCTCAATAGGTATAATAATTTCTTTATTTAAAACCATATTCTTAATCCATATAGTTCTATCTTTTAACTCATTTTCACCAATTAAAGCAATAACGGTTGCATTTTGTTTTTCACCATTAGCAAGATGTTTACTAAAACTTCTTGGTTTGTAATCGCTTAAAACTTTCATGTGCTTTCTTTTGCTTGCAACCAATGAAAAGACCAAATCTAGTGCTTCATCATTCATAGCACCAATATATAAAATTTCATCTTTTGTGTCTTCAATTTTAACTAACTCCATTAATCTCTCGATTCCTATTGCAAATCCAACTGCAGGAGTTGGTCTGCCACCTAAAAACTCTGTTAGCCTATCATATCTTCCACCACCAGCTATAGCGCTTTGTGATCCAATTTGATCGCTAACAAATTCGAAAGCTGTTTTTGTGTAATAATCAAGTCCTCTAACAAGATTAGTATCAACCTCGTAAGCGATACCATTTTCATCAAGAATATTTTTTAATTTTTTAAAATCCTCATCACATAATTTGCAAAGGTTGTTCGTAATTTTAGGCGCATTTTGCAATTCAATCTTGCAGCTTTCATTTTTACAATCAAGAACTCTAATTGGATTTGTAATAATTCTTCTGTCGCAATCCTCACAAAGATGTAATTCTTTCAAGTGAGTCACTAAAGTTTTTTTGTATGGTGGCATGCACTCTTGGCAACCCAGAGAATTAATAAGTAATTTATGACCAATTTTGACTGATTTTAGAATTTCACAAATCATAATAATCATATTCGCATCTTCATAAACACTAGCTTCGCCAAAAGATTCGCATCCAAATTGATGAAATTCTCTAAGTCTTCCTTTTTGTGGTCTTTCGTATCTAAACATAGGTCCATGATAAAAATACTTTTTGGTGCCACCTGCTCTATCTAGTTTGTTTTGTACAAACATTCGTACAACGCCGGCGGTTCCCTCTGGTCTCAAACAAACATCATTTTCGCCTTTATCAACAAATTGATACATTTCTTTTCCGACAATATCACTACTTTCCCCAACACTTCTTTTGAAAAGAGCTGTTTCCTCAAGTATGGGTGTTTCCAGATATGTGAAACCATAATTTTTTGCTATCAATGAGGCCTTTTCAATAAAGTAAGAAAAAAGAATTCCATCTCTATCCATCAAATCCTTCATTCCTCTTAAACTTTGTACAATCTCGATCTTATTACTCATTAATAAATTCCTCTATTTTCATTTCTATTTCATTTATTGGCAATGATGCATCAACTATTAAATATGAAAGCTTTAACTCTTCTATAACGCTTTTCATTCGTGCTTGTATTTCAAGCAAATAAGGTATCCCTCTGCTTTCTATTCCATCATTTACTTTTGATGACAATCTTGCCGAGAGTTCTTTTTCCGAAAGCTCAAGCATAATTATCTTATCCGGATAAGTATTGTCCAAAGCTATTGCGTTTAAATTCAATACCATCTCAAGTGGAAAATCTTTTGCGTATGCTACACCAGAAACAAAACTTCTATCACTTATTATCATCTTGTTTTTGTTTGCCTTAACAATTTCCTCAAAATGTTCTGCACGATCTGCTAGAAATATAAACATTTCTGCAACCTTTGATTTAGCTCTTGCACTCAAAACCATTTCTCTTAAGTCTTTCCCAAGATGAGTTCCACCAGGTTCTTTTGTAAAAACTGCTTTTTCATATTTGTTCTTTAAAATATCTAATTGTGTAGACTTACCAGCTGTATCGATTCCCTCAATTGCTATATACATTGAATATCCTCTAAAATGTCTTTTGGCACAAGATGTCCAACTGAACCTTTGAATTTTAAAATTTCTCTAACAACAGATGAGCTCACAAATGCGTTTTGCAAAGTTGGCATAAAATACATTGTGTCTATATTTTTATCCAAAGAACTATTTGCATATCCCATTTGCAACTCATATTCAAAGTCACTAACGGCTCTAAGACCTCGTATTATAGTATCAACCTCTTCACTTTTTGCAAAATCCACCAGTAATGTATTAAATGATTTAGCTGAAACATTAAGTCCTTTAGTGGCTTTCTCAATTAATTTGACTCTCATTTCCGTGTCAAACATTGGATTTTTACTATTAGAATCGGCAACTGCAACAATAATCTCATCAAAAACCTGCAAGGCTCTCTTTATAATATCCATATGACCGTTTGTAATTGGATCAAAAGTTCCACTATATATAGCTTTTTTTCTATTTGAATTCAAATCCTAACTCCATCTTTTGTATAAATCGTGAGAAATTCCTAGCGCGTCAAACCATTTTCCAATAATGAATCTCTCCATGTCTTCCAAAGTTTGCTGATCCGAATAATAACCCAACATTGGTGGGGAAATAACGACTCCTAAATTAGAAAGTTTTGTCATATTTTCCAAATGTATTGTGTTAAAAGGCATTTCTCGTGGAGCTAATACAACTTTTCTTTTCTCTTTTAGCATAACTGAGAAAGCTCTTGTAATTAAGCTATCAGCTATTCCCACGGAACATTTAGCAAGCGTATTCATGCTGCAAGGCAAAATGATCATAGCATCAGTTTGAAAAGACCCAGAGGCAATACAAGCACCTATACTACTATCGTCATAAAATAAAATATTTGAGTTGTTTGGCATAGCCCCATTTTGCTCAAATTTTAAAGCTACTTTTGCTGAATTTGATATCACACAATACACTTCGATATCCAGAGGCAATTTCTCAAGAAACTTTATTCCCAAACCAACACCACTCGCTCCAGTAATTCCAACGATTAATTTCATATTTTAAATCCTTTAAGATTTTATGATTTTATCAAAAAAGCACTTTAAGAGAACATCATTAAGAAAAAAAATTACAGCTTGTATCCAAAACAAGAGCATTTGAATAATCAATGCTATTTCAAAAACACCTATTACTTAAATTTACTTTAAGATTAATAGTATATCATTATGTATAATTTTTAAATAAAAAAATATCAATTCGTATATTATTTTTTATTTAAATTATACATTTTATATAAAAGGTTTAAAAATGGAAAAGTTAATAAGTTTTATCAGAATTAATAAGAATAATGAAGAATATACACAAAATCAAGCAATAGGAATTGCTCAATATTTACACAAAAATAATCTACAACTACACAATAATGTTGAAATTGAAATAAATATCCCAGAAGATGAAGAAAAAATATCAATGCTACTTAAGGACTGCAAAAAAGGCTGCACGATTATAGTTTACGATTTAAATGTATTTGGAAGAACTATTTCTACAATTCTTGAAATGCTAAAAAATCTTCTGAATGGTGGAGTTAGAATAGTAAGCATCAATCAAAATCTTGATCTTGAAAGCAAAGATGATATGTTGACAAAAATGATTTTAGGGATGATTGGGATGGCTATATCTTTAGAAAAAGATTTAATGAGCCTAAGAACAAAAGAAGCACTTACTGCTAGAAAACTTGATGGGATAAGTCTTGGAAAACCAAAAGGCACTATTCAGAAGTCTAAATTTGACAAAAAAAGAGATCAAATAGAAGAGCTTTTATCTGTTGGATTGAGTGTTAGAAAAATAGCAAAGTTACTTGGATACAATAATCACATTGGCCTAAATAATTATGTTAAAAAAAGAAATATAAGGGATGATGATAAAATAGCTAGCTAGAGATCTTCTAGCTAATAATTCTTTCAATATTTGGATTTTGTGATGTTAAAATTTCATAGGTTATAGTATTGTGTATTGATGCCAATTGATTTACATCATCAAAAATACAAATCTCATCATCTGTACCCTCAACAACTATGCTATCCATCGATACTCTTCCAAGGATTTTTTGTCCATTCTTAGTCTCAAAAGAACTTCCACCTAATCTTTTGAATCCATCGCCGTATCCAATATCATAAGTAGAAATACTTATATCATCATAAGCAGTATAAGTTCCACCATATCCAAGACTTTGACCTTTTTTTAATACTCTAGACGATAATCTGTTTGCATAAAGTGATAAAACCGGTTTTAAATTTGGAAAACCAAGAACATTATTGGCGCAAAGGTATCCATAGCTTGCTATTCCAATTCTTGCAAAATCCTCATCAAAATTTTGATGCCTAAATAAAGCTGCTGAATTGCAACTGTGAAACAATATTGGCGACAAATTAAGTTTTTCACATATGGATTTTATTTTTTCTTTAAGCCCCTTAAAAATGGTATTTTGGTAGAAAAAATCACTTGTAAACTCATCAGCGCTTTTGTGATGTGTGAAAACTCCGCAAATATTCAATTTCTTTTTTAAAGCCCTATCTATAGCCATTTCAAGCTGATTTGGAGATACTCCATTTCTATGCATACCCGTATCAACCTTAATGTGGATATTAGTATTTTGCTCAAGTTCTTCTATGTCGGCTATATCGTTTATTGCTATGTGAAAAGTGTGTGAAAAAGTACTTATCTTCGTATCTGCAAGTATTAGAATTATATCAAATAGATGTTCAATCTTTAGTGCTTCTTTGTAAGTCTGTACAACTGCTTTTGTTACTCCGAACTCCTTAGCCATACTTGCAATTTCTAATAATCCATGACCGTAAGCATTGTCTTTTAAAACTATTGCTAGCTTATTTTTATCTCCTGCTTGTTTTGCACAAACATTCAGATTGTAAAATAGATTTTGTTTACTCAATTTAATATAAGACATATTTACTCTTTTTCCTTAAAATAATGAAGCAAAATATTAGCATCTTTTTCATTCAACACCTCTTTTAAGCTATCAAAATTTGACGATTTGATTAACTCAAAAGTTCCAAAATAAAGTAAAAGTTTTTTTATTTTTGCTTTGCCAATACCTTTAATTTCAAGTAGTGAAATCTGCTTGTCTTCATTTCTTTTTTGCTTCTTATGAAATCCTATTGCTGTTCTGTGAACCTCATCTCTTAATCTCTGAATAAACTGCAATCTTTTATCACTTGTCTCTAATTTAAAAATATTACATTTTGTATAAATTATATCCCTTGCAGAACCCTTACTTCTATTTATTTTTGTATCGACTTTTTCTTTTGCAATACCTATAATATCTATACAAACCCCTACACTTTCCAAAATATTATTGGCTAGTGAAATCAATGTCTTACCGCCATCAATAATCCAAACATCAGGCGGAGGATTTTCTGCAAACTTTTCAACTCTTCTTGTCAACATTTCTTTCATTTGAGAATATTCATCCTTGCTCTCAAGATTGTATAATCTATAATCGTCTTTAATAAATTTATCATTTTCCCAAACTACCATTGAACCGACTGTTGCTTGACCCATAATATGTGAATTATCAAAGCATTCAAATCTGTATGGAGTCTTTTCAAACTCAAATAATTGAGTCATGTCTAAATAAATATCTTTATTTGTATATCTATTATCTATCTTTAAAAGTTCATCACAATTCTTGAGTGCCATCACACAAAGATCTCTTTTTTTTCCTATTTTTGGCATTGTAATTGGAACTCTTTTATTAAGATTTGAAGCTATGAAATAATCAAGTTCTTCAATATTTTCAAGATCAATAGGTAAAAGTATCTCGTTTGGATTCGTAGGCATATCATTTGTATAATAGTTAATGATAGCTGTTCTATAAATATCTTCGATTTGAGTGATTTCTGTCATGCTTATAAAGTTATGCGTAGCTGATATAAGCTTTCCTTCTCTTACAAACATTTTTACAATTACAGCTCTCTCGTTTGCAACTTGAACTGCAAACAAATCTATATCTTCATTATTTGCAAAATCTAGTGTTGATTTAAGTTCAGATTTTTCGATAGTTTTTATTCTATCCCTTAAAATCATAGCTTCTTCGAATCTAAAATCCATGCTTAGTTTTTCCATTTTTATTGTCACATCTTCAATCAGCTTTCTTTTATTGTATATATAATAAAGTGCCTTTTCTACTATTTTATGATAGTCATCTTTTGTGATTCTTTGCTCGCATGGTGCCATACACTTTTGTATCTGGTAAAACAAGCAAGCTTTACCACTCTTGATGCAACTTTTCTTTTGCACTAATGGTAGTATTTCATATATACTATCAAGCATGTCTCGAGCTCCAACACTAAATGGACCAAAATATTTTACACCTTTATGTTTAATAATTTTTCTTGTTATTTCAAGCCTAGGAAACTCCTCATTTGTATCAATATAAATATATGGATAAGTCTTATCATCTCTTAAGAGTATATTAAATTTTGGTTTCAATTGCTTTATTAGTGAATTCTCCAAAACAAGTGCATCATTTTCATTAGGAACAACAATATATTCCAAATTAACAACTTCGCTTATCATTTTATAAATACGATATGAAAGTTGTGAGGATGGGCTCAAAGATGGTGTAAATTGAAAATAACTTTTTATTCTATTTTTTAGATTTTTAGCTTTTCCAATATAAAGAAGTCGATTATTTTTATCAAAATATTGATATACGCCTGCATCAGTTGGAAGATTTTGTAATTTTTCTTCTAAATTCATTTTAGATTACGCTATGTGTAAAAATAAATATTGATATATTGGAAGTGTAATCATCGCTACCATTATTCCATATCCGACAAGAGCCGCACTTAATCGTGGTGCAAAACCAGCATTTATGGCTAAAGCTCCTGCTGTTATCATTGGTGGCATTGCCGATTCTAAAAGAGTCGTTAACACTATAATATTTTCAAAATCTAATGAATGCAAAAATGCAAAAACTATAGATGGCAATACTAGAAGTTTTAGAAAAAGGGCTTTATAAAAAACAATTCTATCATCTGCTAATTTTAGCTGGAGAGTGAATCCGACACTAATTATGGCCAACGGAACTAAAGTCTGCGAAAGAATTTCCACAAAAGGAACTGAAATTTGTGGCATTTCTCCAAATAATAAGGAAACAAATAATGCTAAAAACGGTGGGAAAAAAACAATTTTCTTCGCGAAGCTTTTAATGTCTATTAAATCTCCACTAAAATAAGCTATCACAAAAGCTCCATAGATGGTCAATATAGTAAAACTTCCAAATAGGTCGTATATAATTCCATATTTTAATGATTCCTCACCTACGAGTGCCCCAAGCATCGGAAAACCAAAAAATGAAGTATTTCCAAGAGGTAGCAAAAGATATAGTGCGGCTTTTGTATTTTGTGATTCATTTTGAAAAAATATCTTAACAGCTATAACTGACAATAACAAAACTAGATATGGAATTAAAGCTGGAAGAAGAAATGAATTTTCAAAATGTATTTTTGGAACTTGCAAAAGAACTGTTGCAGGAAGAGATACATAAATAACAAAAAGATTTAAACTTTGAGCAAAGTTTTTGGGGAATTCTAAAAATTTAAGAAAGTAGCCCACAAAAAGTAGACAAATAATAAAAAATATTTGTTCCATAGCCAATTTTACTTTATATTAAATATCTGGAATTTCAACAATTGTGTCAACACTAGCATCCGAAACACTTTCATAGCTAGTAATAGTTGGTGCATTATTTGAATATTTTGGGTTTTCTCTATCAACAAACATCGTAAGTTCTTTGTGAAAATCTAGCTTAACAGTACCTGTTGGACCATTTCTTTGCTTTCCTATTATAATCTCAGCTTCTTCGATTGGCTTATTAATAAATGCACTTTTATAAGCCTCACCCTTATCTTTAGATTCTTTTTCTTTTCTCTGCTCATCTCTCTCTTTGTAAACATCATCCCTGTATACGAACATTATAATGTCCGCATCTTGCTCTATTGATCCAGATTCTCTAATATCACTTAGCATAGGTCTTTTATCTGGACGGCTTTCAAGTCCACGATTCAACTGAGAAAGTGCCAAAATAGGAACTCCCATCTCTCGAGCTAGCATCTTAAGCCCTCTACTGATTTCAGATACTTCAAGATGTCGATCTTTTCCGCCAGTTCCTTGCATAAGCTGAAGATAATCTATTATTACCATTTTTATATTATTTTCTTTATTTCCTGCTATTTTTCGAACTCGAGCTCGTAACTGATTAATATTTACACTTCCACTATCATCAACGAAGAGTTTCTTTTTATTTAAATCTTCAAAAGCTCTTGTGATGGTACTCCATTGCTTATCATCAAGATCACCTTTTCGTACATTCTGCAAAGGAATCTTTGTTTTGGCACTCAAAAGTCTCATCATAAGTTGTTCGGCTGGCATTTCTAAAGAGAAAAATATTACACCACTTCCTTTTTCAACATTTTGCAATGCTGTATTCAAAACAAATGAAGTTTTACCCATTGCTGGCCTAGCAGCTATAATCACTAGATCGCCATTATTAAATCCCGTTGTCTTACGGTCAAGGCCATCAAATCCAGTTGTTTCACCGATAAGATAAGAATTACCTCGTTGTTTCATTTTTTCCATATGAAGCAATGTGTCTGTTGTTATTTGATACATATTCTTTAGTTCGCTACTCGCGCTATCAGTTGTTATCTTGTAGAGTGCATTTTGAACAAAGTCTACCGCTTCTGTAGCTGGCATTTCATCTTCTATTGTAACCTTTTTAATAGAAGATGCAAGCGATATAAGTTCTCTTTTAACTGAGCCATCTTTAATTTCTTTAGCGTAAGCCATCGTATTTGAAATTGCATTCGCAGACAATATTTCAATCAATACACTATCATCAACTTCTTTACTATCAACTCTTCTTCGAATAAAGTCCTCATCAATTGGCATATCTTCACTATTAAGTTTTTCCATGGCTTCAAATATTTTTTTATGAGCTGGTAGATAAAAGTCTTTTGGCTTTAGTATTCCGAGTATATCCTCGATAACCTCTGGGTTAAAAAATATTGAGCTTAAAACTGCTCTTTCAATATTGATAGCATAAATATTATCCATTAAATTCCTTCATCTTGTATTATTTCTTCATTTATTTCATTAAGGTTATTTTCTGTATTAAATTTCATACGTTCAAACAACCTAAAAGGTGTATTGAAAGTTCTCTTTATTGCATTCAGCGCACCTTCGCTTGCATTTTTAACAGCATATGTTTCAAAATCCTGCTGATCAAAAGTACCAGTTATGTCAACATTTGTAACAAAATTTTTATCGTCGCCTAAAATAATATATCCAAGAATTGGTATCTTATTTATAAGTTTTGAATAATCTTTTAAAAATATTACGTCGATTGGCAAATGCAATGTTTCTCTGCCAACGTCAATTGTTCCACGCCCCTTAAAATCCATCATTTTACTTTTTGTGTAATAAGATGGTAAGTTAATAATTTTTGTTTTGTACTCATAATCAAAATTCAAATAACCATCTTTTATATAATAACCATTAGTATCAAAATTCATTTCACTCATTCTAAATAATGTAGGCAAAACCAAAATTGGATTAATTATCGCGGGAGTTGTATTAACAAATGTTATTAAATTGTTTAAAATTTTAACATCTTTTACCGTAGTATTTCTTACATATACAGAACCTGTTAAATTTGTTGAATTCCCATCAATATTGATATCAAAAAGACCATTATCAAAAATATCTCGCTTAACAATATGCTTCATAAATAAACCGCTCACATCTTTTGCTCTTAAACTTAAGTTATCTCCATGTTTATGAAAATCAATAATATTTTTTTCATTATCCGGTCTATATTGAATATCAATATTGCGCTTATTAATCTCACCAACCACAACACTAGAATTCAAATCAACGGAATCAAGTGATATTTTTGAATTGTATAGCTTTAAAGAAATTTTAGGTATTTCTGTCTTAATATAATTTGTATTTTTTTGAACAATTGACGAATCTAAAGCTTTTTTACCTTTGTCATATTCCTCAAAAAGCTTACTGCTCATATTTATGCCAAGATCATTGACTACAACATTAAGAGATTGTAAATTATCAGTGCTGTCAATAATAATATTTCCATTTGCTAACTTTTTATCAACTATATTATTCATTTTTCCTAAAAGCTTATTAAGCTTGCCAACAGAGAGATTGTGTTTGCTTTTATCCTTAATATAGATAAAATCATATTTGGGTATATTGATTTTTAGATGACCTCCAAAGTCAACAGAATAAGGAATTAATTCATTTTTTATGTCAAGATTATGGTCGACAAAAAAATGACTAACATAAACGAATCCGCTAGACATATTTGTATCAAAATTCGTACTATTATCTAAAAATAATGAATTATTATTATCAAGATAGTTTGCATTGAGCGTCATTATATTGTTTGCATATGAAATATTCAGGTTATCAAGGTTAATAAGTTTATCTTTTATTTGACCTGTTTCTTCATTTTTAAATCTTATTACTGTTTCCAAATCTCCAAGAATAGTTGCCTTAAAGGGATTATGCTCAATTGCATAAGCAAATCTTTGGTTTTCCATGTTTGCAATATTTTCATTTGTAAATTTTTCCACAAAAAGCGTTCCACTTGATATGTTTTTGTCAAAATCACTTGTATGACTTATGCTTGCCTTATTATCCTTCTGTCTGAGATCCGCATTAAAAGTTAATTTATTATTTAAATAATGAACTTTAAAATTGTCAATTTTTGAAATTTCATTTTTGTACAAAACATTGGACAACTTATCATTTGGAGCAATTATAGTCTCCATGCTTCCTTCTAGATTTAAGTCAAATGGGTCATGCTTGAAAGAATATGTCAAATTCTGATTTTCTATTTTTGCCAAATCTCTAAACTTATAATTAATTAATGAGAGCTCTCCACTTGAAACATTTGTTGAAAAATTACTTATATTATTTATTAAAAAAGTAGTATTGTGTGTATCGCTAAAATTTGCTTTTAATTTCACAATATTATTAGAATAATCCAGGACCAAATTTGTAAGATCTGCATTCTTAAATTCATCTAATCCTGTATTGATTTTCAGACCTAAATTACCTTTTAAACGTAAAGCTAAAGGCTTATGTTTAGCTTCAAAAATTAATTCTTTTGATGCTGCTGATACTTTGTTTTCATAATTAATATTCTCTGCAAAGATCTTTCCAGTTGTTGTTTTTTTGTTTAAATCTGTGTGTGCCTCTAAAGTTAGTATATTTGATTTATTATCTTTAATATCTGTACTGTAAGTAAGCTTCTTGTTTTTGATTTGCATGTGCAAATTTTCAGCTACTGCTGTTATGTTATCGCCATGAATATTATTACTTTTTGAGCTTATAAATATTTTATCATTATCATAAAGGACGTTGAGTAATCTTGATTTTATATTATAATTATCATATAGCGATGTGTTGTTTATTGCTGTTACAATAACTCTAGTGTTTACCTTTGATGCTGGATCGATAGTACTTTTTCTGACCTTTACTCCATTATCACCAAACAAAACAATACTATTTTTAATTTTTGATGTTACTAAGATTTCTGTTGGATCGTCACTAAAAGGAATATCAATTTTAATATTAGTGTTATTTAAACCCTTTAATTGTCTAAGAGGGAGTTCTATTTCATAATTACCAAGGATTGCAAGAAATTTTTTATCCAAAATATGTTTTGTATTTAAATCAATTTTGACAATTCCATCTTTATCGATATTTAAAATATCGACCTTTGAATTATCAAGAACTATCCCATCAAGAGTTGGATTCGAAAAAGTTAAGAACACATCTTTGTTAAACAAAATATTTGCTTTATCGCTAATTACTGCAGGTAGATTTTCATCAAATGAAAATGCAAAATTGTTAATTTTAAAATTTTTGCTCTTATTAGCTGAGAAAGTATCAAATAATTCATTATCCAATAATACATTTCCACTTAATTTTAAATTTTCATTTTTATATACAATATTCTCTAAATTCAGAATTGCATTTGTATTGTTACTTTCGATCGAAATATTCAAATCAAGTTTGTTGTTGTAATATTTAAAGTCTTTTACTTGCAAAAAGAGTTTTTTATCATATTTTAAATACAATTCGGAAATATTAATATTATTATAAGAAAGATTATTCAGCGTGATACCATACATTAAAGCAACTATAAATACGACCATCGAAAATATTAAAAATTCTAGTAGAAAAATTATTGTCTTAAATACAATTGATTTTTTGCTCGTACTTTTTATCACCATTCTATTTTACTTAACCTTACCTATTGAATCAAAGAGAGTTGTTTATATACCAAAAGGATCAACATCTAATGCTATATCTTACCTAAATGAAAATGGATATAGCCTTAATTTGATAGACAGAGTTGCATTGTTTTTTATTGGATATCCTCAAAGTGGTTGGATGGATATGAATATGAAAGCTGAAAGCACAATGCTTACAAAACTTGATTTTTTATACAAAATAACAACATCAAAAGCAGCGCTTGCAAAGGTTGTACTTATTCCTGGTGAAACATACTATTTCTTTATCAATGAGTTGTCTGTTAAATTAAAACTTCCAAAAGATGAATTATTTAAAGCTTACAATGAATTAGCATACAAAAAAGATGGGAATATTCTTTCACAAACATACACTCTTCCTATTGGAATGGACCCTAAAGATTTACTAGCATATCTTTTTGAATACACAGAAAATGAATACAAAAAATATAGTTTAAAAGTTTTTGGAAAATATGATAGAGCTGCATGGTATAGATATGTTGCAATTGCGTCTGTTATACAAAAAGAATCTGGTTCAAAAGAAGAAATGACAGAAGTTTCTGGTGTTGTATACAATAGACTAGCAAAAAAAATGAAACTTCAAATGGATGGAACTTTGAATTATGGTCCATATTCTCATGTTAAAGTTACACCTACTATGATCGCAAATGACAATACTCCGTATAACACATACAAATTTGCTGGTATTCCATCTGATCCTGTTTGTGCAGTTGAATTTGATGCAATCAAAGCAGCTGTTTTTCCTGCAAAATCTAGCTTTTTATTTTTTATGAAAAAAGCCGATGGAAGCGGGCATTCTTTTGCAAAAGATTTTAGTGATCACAAGGCAAATATTAGCAATGTGATAGAGGCAAAAAAAAAATTAGTCACAACTAATACAAATAAGCCTGAGCCTAAGTCAATTAAAGATGAGGTTAAAGCTCCTGTTAAAAAAATGATTACTCAAAAAAAAGATGCTAAGAAAGAGACGAAACAAAATATTACAAGAGAAACAAAACGAGAAATTAAGAAAGATATAAAAAAAGATTCCAAGAAAGAAACTAAGAATGCTGTTAAACAAGAAAATAGTAAGAAAAATATAAAAAACAAACAACCTGATGCGAAACCAGAAAAGAAAAAAGAGACAAAGAAAGAGATTAGCAAGACAAAAACAAATTCTGATCAAAAAGTAAAAAATGATTCTAAAAAGTTACACAAAGAAACAAAACCAAAGCAGACAAAAGAGATATGGAAGTCCGTACAATAGATAGTTTACAAATAAAATAGCCTTTCTAGCGCATCAAATTGATAATATTCAACATGTATCAAAATGAAACAATCAAAATAAATAATAAATAAAATTAGTAACATTTTAACCCATCAAAACTTTTTAATGATAAAATCCTTTTACAATTAAAATACAACAAAAGGAAACAAATCAATGTCAGCAAAAATAATTTGGTCAAAAATAGACGAGGCTCCAGCTCTTGCAACTTATTCACTTTTACCTATAGTTCAAGCATTTTTAAAAGATGCGGACGTAGCAGTAGAACTTAGTGATATTTCACTTTCAGGAAGAGTTATATCTACATTTTCTGATAGATTAAAACCAGAGCAAAAACAAAACGATGCTCTTGCAGCTCTTGGTGAACTTGTTCAGGACCCAGATTGTAATATTATAAAATTACCAAATATTTCAGCTTCAATTCCACAATTAAAAGCTTGTATTGCCGAGCTTCAAGCTCAAGGTTACGATGTTCCTTCTTATCCTGAAGATGCACAAACTGAAGAAGAAAAAGCTATTAAAGAAAAATATTCTGCTTGCTTGGGTTCTGCTGTAAATCCAGTTCTTAGAGAAGGAAATTCAGACAGAAGAGCAGCTGTTGCTGTTAAAAACTTTGCAAAAAAGAATCCACATAAACTAAGAGCATTCAATGAGAACTCAAAAGCTTGTGTTGCACATATGACTGCAAATGATTTTTATGAAAATGAACAATCTGTAATTAAAAATGGTAACGGGAGTGTTACAATAAATTTAAATGGAAAATGCTTAAAAGAAATCAAAGCTGTTGATAGTGAAATACTTGATGGAACTTTCATGTCTGCAAAAGCTTTAAGAGCATTTTTCCAAAAAACTCTTGATGATGCAAAAGCTAACAATATATTATGGTCACTTCATCTTAAAGCAACAATGATGAAAATATCTGATCCAATCATGTTTGGTCATGCTGTAGAAGTATTCTTTAAAGATGTATTTGCAAAATATGCTTCTGAATTTAAAGAAATTGGTTATAGTGCGAATTTAGGATTAGGTGATTTATACAAAAAGTTAGAAAAATTACCAGCTGCTAAAAAAGCTGAAATTGAATCTGCATTAATGGACGTATATAAAACTCAACCTAATATGGCAATGGTTGATAGCGATAAAGGTATCACAAATTTACATGCTTCAAATGATATTATTATTGATGCTTCTATGCCAGTTGTTGTTAGAGATGGTGGTAAAATGTGGAATGCAGCTGGAAAAGTTGAAGAATGTGTTTCTGTTATTCCTGATAGAACTTATGCAACTTTCTACAAAGAAATTATTGATGATTGTGTTTTAAATGGTCAGTTTGACGTTACAACTATGGGTAATGTTGCAAATGTTGGACTAATGGCACAAAAAGCTGAAGAATATGGTTCTCACCCAACAACATTTGAAATTAGTGAAGATGGTATAGTTGAAGTTAAAGATGAAAATGGAACAATTCTAATGAGTCACAAAGTTGAAAAAGGTGATATCTGGAGAATGAGTAGAACTAAAGATGCAGCTATCAAAGACTGGGTTAAATTATCTCACGAAAGAGGAATGATAACTGGTCAACCTGTAATTTTCTGGCTAGATAGCTTCAGACCACATGATGCGAACTTAATTAAAAAATTGATGACTTACCTACCAGCACATTTACAAAAAGCTAACATTAATTATGAAATTTTAGCTCCTAAACAAGCTATGAAATACAGCTTAGCACGAGTAAGAGCTGGTTTAGACACAATTAGTGCAACTGGAAACGTTTTAAGAGATTATTTAACTGACTTATTCCCAATCTTAGAGCTTGGAACATCAGCAAAAATGCTTTCAATTGTACCTCAATTAGCTGGTGGAGGATTATTTGAAACTGGTGCCGGTGGATCTGCGCCTAAACATGTTGAACAATTCGTAAACGAAGGACATTTAAGATGGGATTCACTAGGTGAATTTTTAGCACTTGCTGAATCATTAAGATTTATTGCACAAAAACACAATTCTAAAGAGCTTGAAGCTGTAACAGAAGCACTTGATGTTGCAAATGCTGGTTACCTTGACAATAATAAAGCGCCTGGAAGAAGCGCTGGGGAGCCTGACAATAAAGCATCTCACTTTTTTGTGGCACAATATTGGGCTGAAGCATTAGCAAAACAAACTAAAGCACCTGCAATTGCAACAAGATTTACTCCAATTGCAAAAGCTTTAAAAGATAATGAAGATACAATTATGGCAGAACTTATGTCTGTTGAAGGAAAAGCGCAAGATATCGGTGGATACTATAGACCTGATGACTCTAAAGCAAATAAAGCTATGAGACCATCTGCTACTTTAAATAATATTATAGATAATATTTAGTCGCCACTATATTTCTAAAGAGTTATTTCTCTTTAGAAATGTTACATAATGGAAACATGCTAGAAAATTAAAGGTTGAAACTGTTATTTTGTTTCAACCTTTAGTCTTTTATAAATACTAAAGCTATACAATAAGTAAGAATTATATCAAGGAGAACACAATGAGAGGTAAAAGAGTAGGAATTGTTGGAATAGGAAATGTTGGTGCAACTTGCGCGTATATTTTAGCTATGAATGGTGCATGTCACGAGGTTATTTTAAGATCAAGTAGCAATCCTACAAAAGCGAAGGGTTTAGCACTTGATATGTCACAAGCAGTTCAAGCTGCAAGAAAACATACAGTTGTAAAACATGCTGAAAGACCTGAAGATTTACTTGATTGCGATGTTGTTGTTATAGCAGCTGGTAGCCCTAGACTTCCGGGAATGAATAGAGATGATCTACTAATTAAGAATGCAGAAATAATGAAAACTGTTATGGTTGATATTGTTAAATATTCTCCTAATGCTATAATTATTCCAGTTTCAAATCCACTTGATGCAATGGTTTATGTTGCACTTAAAGAGAGTGGATGGTCGAGAAATAGAGTACTTGGAATGGCTGGTATTCTTGATAGTGCAAGAATGGCTCACTTTGTTTATGAAAAACTTGGTTATGGCGCTGGACAAATTAGATGTAGCGTAATGGGTGGTCATGGAAATGACATGGTACCCCTACCTAGATTCTCAACAGTGGCCGGTGTACCTTTAACTGATTTGCTATCTTGGGAAGAAATACATGAGATTGTTGAAAAAACAAAACAAGGTGGAGCAGAAATTGTTTCTCTTCTTAGAGATGGGAGTGCGTATTATGCACCTGCAAAAGCAGCTTCACTAATGGCAGAAGCTGTGCTAAGCGATACAAAACAAATTTATCCTTGTAGTGTTATGCTTGATGGTGAATATGGCTACAAAAATGTTGTTAGTGGTGTGCCTGTAATGATTGGTGCTACTGGAGCTGAAAAAGTTATTGAAGCAAATCTAAATGATGATCAAGATAGAAAATTTGCAAAATCTGTTGGAAGTGTTGTTGAACTTGTTGATGCACTTTACACAAATAATTTTTACAAAAGATAATAGCTACTCAAAATAGCAAATAAATTATGCATAACAATATTTGCATAATTCTAAAAATGAAAAATAAGGATAATTTATGAGAGTTATAGAATTTGAAGAGATCGTAAAAGTAGTTAGAGACATTATTGTTCATTGTGGAACTGACTTACCGAAAGATGCTTATGACGCACTTGAAAAAGCTATGGAAGAAGAAAAATCTCCTGTAAGCAAAGAGGTATTAAGACAAATACTAGAAAATGCAGATATTGCAAAGACTGAAAAAAGACCACTTTGTCAAGATACAGGCCTTGCTGTATTTTTTGTAAAAGTTGGTGATGAAGTGAAAATTAATGGTGGCCTTTTAAAAGATGCGATCAACAAAGGAACAGAAAAAGGATATATTGATGCTTATCTTAGAGCTTCTACTTGTGAACCTTTTTCTAGAGCCAATTTAAAAGATAAAATTGGGTACAACTTACCTGCAATAATTCATTTTGATATAGTTGCTGGTGATAAAATAGATATTGAATATGCAGCAAAAGGCGGAGGAAGTGAAAATGTTAGTAGAGCAACAGTTTTAGCTCCTGCAGCCGGTAAAGATGGTGTACTTAAATTTGTTAAAGAATGCATAAGCAATGCTGGACCAAATCCTTGTCCTCCAATTACTGTTGGAGTAGGAATTGGTGGTACATTTGAAAGAGCAGCTATTTCAAGCAAACATGCATTATTTAGAACACTTGGAAGCATTAATGAAGATCCTGAAATGGCTGAACTAGAAAATCTAATGCTTGAAGAAATAAACAAACTAGGTATTGGTGCAATGGGGATGGGTGGAACGAAAACTGCTTTAGCTGTTCATATTGAATCCAACCCATGTCATATTGCATCTTTACCAGTTTCGGTCAACGTTCAATGTCACAGTTCAAGACATACACACATAGTAATATAAATTAGCAGATCGAAATATTTAGAGAAAATAGAAACAAAATTAAGGAATACAAATGAGTCAAACATATTATCTAACAACGCCATTAACGGAAGAAGTTACTAGAACTCTTAAGGCTGGTGACATTGTTTATTTAAATGGGGTAATTTATACAGCAAGGGACGCTGCTCACAAAAGACTTGTTGATTTAATTGAAGCCGGTGAAGATTTACCTTTTGATTTAAAAGGGAGTGTTGTATACTTTGTTGGGCCGACTCCACCTAAGCCAGGAGATCCAATAGGTAGTGCTGGGCCAACAACAAGCTACAGAATGGATACTTACTCTCCAACATTGTTAAAAAATGGCAGTATGGGCATGATCGGAAAAGGAAAAAGAGATCAAGGTGTAAAAGATGCTTGCATTAAATATGGTGGAATTTATTTTGGAGCAACTGGTGGTGCTGGCGCACTGCTTGGAAAAAAAATAACAAGCGCAGAAGTAATCGCATATCCTGAGCTTGGACCAGAAGCTATAAGAAAAATAACAGTCGAAAACTTTCCAGTTACTGTAATTAATGATAGTTTTGGGAACGATTTATATCAAATGGGTAGAGAGCAATACGAAGTAAAATAAGACATCATATTAATGGCAAAATATATACTATTTGATACTGAAACAACTGGAATAAGTGAAGAAGATAAAATTATCCAAATAGGGTTAATGATAGTTCATGGAAAAAATGATTTTGAAATCATAGACGAGCTATGCAATACTGATGTTCCAATAAAGCTCGAGGCAATGTCTGTACATAATATTACTCCAGATATGATTGAAAACAAACCAAAATTCGCAAATACAAAAAGTTCAGAAAACCTCTCGAAATACAACAATAAAGAAAACTATTTAATAGCTCATAATATCAAATTCGATCTTGGGATGCTCAATAAAGAGGGTTTTAAAAATGAATATACGCTAATTGACACCTTAAGATGTGCTAAACACTTATATAGCGATATGCCATTTCACAAACTACAATACTTAAGATACGCTCTAGATTTATACAAAACAGAAGAAGATGAAGCAAAAAAACTAAATATTACCATTAAAGCTCATGATGCTATTGGTGATGTTTTAGTCATGAAACTATTTTTAAGTAAATTAGTTCAAAAAGTGAAAGACGAATTTGGAGCAATTAATCCAATGATAAAATTAGCAGAATTAACAAATACTCCCGTTTTAATCAAAGCATTTAAATTTGGAAAATATAAAGGTAGTAACATTGAGGATGTTGCTAAAAAAGATTCCGGGTATATCATATGGATGAGAAACAATATGGAAGATTTAGATGAAGACATGAAATTTACTCTAGATCAGTATATTTGAAATAAATAAACATACCAACCAAAATATCTCTTTAGCCTTTCTGTTATTTATTAGATCACAATAGATTGTATAAAAGTTAAAATTCCTTGATTAAGCTGATCAACTTTATGAATTTAATATTATCACTTAATGATAAATTGCTATTAATTATGAGTTACTATTGCGGTATTGTTTTTAATTTCAACTTTGTAGTTTATCATATCATCACGTGATGGTATAACTACTCTAATAAAACCATCTTCTGGATGATTTCCTACTGTATATGATTTAAAATATTGTGAAGTAAAATTTTCTCTAGCACTAGGAACAGATAGTTTGGCCTTAAAATCAAAAACAAATTTTTTGTTTTGATGATCTTCATAATATTTAATCAATTTATAATTATTGCTAGTTAAAATTGTTAATGTTTTATCCATCAAATCAATAGTTAAAAGTGGCAATATATTGTATCTTGTAGCATTTGGTACCATCGGAATTATCTCTCTTTGTTCAACAGGTGAGACTTGTTGATTTTCTGCTACATATTTTGAATTATTACTTACAACAAGATTGTTTGGATTTGTTCTATGCATTTGAGAAGTCATACTTTGTTTTGAAACTTCTTTTTTATTGTATGCTTTTTTTGTTATTAGAGTCTTTGTTTTCTTTTTAGCAACTTTTTTTGACAAATGATTCTTTGTAGCATTTGTATTTCGCTTATCATTATTAACTGAAATTATTTTAGTCAAATCTATTCTTTTAGAGCCGTCATTCGATACTTGGTTTTGATTTGTATCTTTATTTACTAAGTTTGAACCATCGCTAGGCTCAAAAGGATTTGTTCTAGCAATTAAAAATGTAGTAAATAAAAATACATAAATCAGCAAAATTCTAATCATTGTTCAGGCTCCAAATTTTTAAGTTCAAAATAGTCTTTTTGCAAGGAAGCATTTTCACTTTGCAATCTTTTTATTTCTTCTTCTAGCTGTACTTTATTGCTAATCAAATCCCCGTAAGTATCAAGAGAATTTTTGCCCGAAAACAAAAGACTAGCAATATAATTTGCAAAAAAGATTGTAAAAATTATTGAAATTACAATCTTTGGTGTAAATTTAAAATCATTAAATAACTCTTTCATTATTTAGAAAAAAGTTGTCCTCCGAGATATTCTCCATATCCGATCTCTGTTCCTATATCAAGAAGTCTATTATATTTAGCGATTCTATCGCTTCTTGCAGTACTTCCTGTTTTTATTTGTCCACAATTTAATGCAACTGCGAAATCAGCTATAAATGTATCTTCACTTTCACCGCTTCTATGACTCATTACACAATTATAATTATTTCTTTGTGCCAATCTAACTGTTTGCATTGTCTCGCTAACGCTTCCGATTTGGTTTGGTTTAATCAAAATTGAATTTGCAATACCTTTTTGGATACCTTCATTTAAAATATTTACATTTGTTACAAATAAATCATCGCCAACCAATTGAATTTTATCCCCAAGTTTTTCAGTTAAAACTTTCCAACCTGCCCAATCATCTTCGCTTAGTCCATCTTCTATTGAAACAATTGGGTATTTTGAACAAAGATCTGCATAATAATTTACAAGCTCTTCACTCGTTAATTCTCTATTTTCACTGTGGAGCATATATTTCCCATTTTCATTTATAAGTTCACTTGCAGCAACATCGAGTGCTATTGCTATTTGAGTTCCAGCTTGATAACCAGCTTTTTCAATTGCTTGCATTATAATTTGAATTGGTTCTTCATTTGATTTTAAATTTGGAGCAAATCCACCTTCATCACCAACTGCAGTACTTTCACCCATATCATTAATTATTTTTTTTAGATTATGATAAACCTCAGCACATGCTCTAAGTCCTTCAGGGAAGTTTTCAAATCCTATAGGCATAACCATGTATTCTTGAAAATCAACAGAGTTATTTGCATGTGATCCACCATTGATAATATTTAACATAGGCACAGGAATAGTCATAGCATTTGCTCCACCTAAATATCTATAAAGTGGTAACTTTAAGCTCATAGCTGCTGCTCTTGCAACTGCCATAGATACACCTAAAACAGCATTTGCACCTAAGTTTGCATAATTTGGAGTTCCATCAATATCTTTCATAGTTGCATCAACTTCAGCTTGATTGTAAGGACTAAGACCAATTAATTCTTCAGAAATTGCAGTATTCACGTTTTCAACAGCCTTTAAAACACCTTTTCCCATATATCTGTGATCAGCATCTCTCAGTTCAAGCGCTTCTCTTTTACCAGTACTAGCACCACTTGGTACGATTGCACTCGCTTTTGTTCCATCACTTAAAATAACTGTTGCTCTTACTGTTGGGTTACCTCTACTATCCATAACCTCGTCTGCATAAATATTATCAATATATACCATTATTATTAATCCTTTTTAAGTTTTTTAGCTCAATATATTAACATAAACTTACTTATTGTATCTAAAATCAAATTCTTCGATGGAGTGATTAATGCTTCAAAATATTTTCATTTACATATGTATTGTTGCATTTTATTGCTACCTATTGATTAACCAACGAGAAAGAAAAAGTAACTTTAATTTAAAATACAAGTGGACGCAAAATACGTTGAATAGATTTTCAAAGTACTTTTGCAATAAGTGCCAATGTAATCCTTATTGATTTTCTTAAATTAAGACGAAGCTATAACTGTATTTCTTAAAAAAGATTGGTAATCCGAACTATAAATTGATTTTTTCTTGGCCCAAACGATATATTGCAAAGTCATATTTTATTGGATCAAGAATATCAAATTCCTTTAATTTGTTAGTTACTAAAATGGCTGCATTCAAATCATAAGAACATTTTTCAACCAAACCTAACTGTTGGCTTACTTTAAATGTGTGTGTATCTAATGGCAAGATTAAATCTTTTTTATCAATTTTTTTCCAAAGACCCAAATCAATATTATCATCCCTAATCATCCATCTTAAAAACATATTATATCTTTTGTATGGAGAATTTCCCTTATACTTAATTACTCCATTTTTATCTTTTTTTGGCAGTTTACCAAAGAAAAAATCATACCCATGTGAGTTATACTGGTGAATATTATTTACTGTTTTAATAATTATTTCAATACCATCAAGCACATTTTGATTAATGCTATATCCTTCATAAAAAATATCTTCTAAGCTTCCAAGCTTTTGTATTTTTTTAAAAACTAAAAAGATTTGAACTATGTCTTCATTTGTTTGAAATCTATAATATTTTCCTTCCAATCTTTTTCTAATTTCATCTTCATTAAGATCATTTCTCAATATATCAAAATCAAGCGAATCTAACAATTTAACAATCTGACCAGCGTTTCCATATGCAAACAAAGCACATATTAAAGAAATATACTCATCTTTATGTCTAGTAGCAATCATAAGAGGATCTGGCTTTTCCTCGCAAAGTTCTTCTGTGCAATTTCGTTTTTTACATTCTAAATCTAATTTTTCTTTTAAAGTCATATTTTCTCATTTTTATTTAGTAATTTATTAGATGTATATTATCAAATTTTGTGTACAATCGCGACTTATGAAAAAATAGAGGATTTAACTAAAATGGTAAAAATTGTAAAATTAAAGAAAACTTTCGGACCTAGGGTTCTATTTGCAGATATCAATATGGCGCTTAATGCAGGAAAAAGATATGGTCTTATTGGTGCAAATGGAGCTGGAAAAACTACATTTTTAAAAATGCTAAGTGGTCAAGAAGAGATAACCGAAGGTGAAGTTCAAATTCAATCTGGAAAAAAAGTTGGTACGCTAAGTCAAAATCAATTTGCTTTTGATGAATTTACACTGACGGATGCAGTTTTAGCTGGAAATCAAAGATTATTTGATGCCATCAAAGAAAAAGAAAGACTTTATCTTGAAGAATACACAGATGAGATAGGAGAAAAGCTAGGTGAGCTAGAAATGGTTTGTTGTGAAGAAGATCCAACTTATGAATATGATGTGAAAATCACAAAGATTCTAGAATCTCTAGGCTTTGCAGCTTCTACTCACAATAATTTAATGAGTACATTAACTGGTGGTGATAAATTCAAAATTCTTCTTGCTCAAGTTCTATTCCCAAGACCTGATATATTATTCCTTGATGAACCTACTAATAATCTTGATATAGAAACGATCTCATGGCTTGAAAATCAACTGCAACATCATGAAGGAACTATGGTTGTAATTTCTCATGATAGACACTTTTTAAATGCTGTTTGTACTCATATTTTGGACGTAGATTTCAAAAAAATCAGAGAATTTACTGGAACATATGATGATTGGTATATCGCTTCAACAGTTTTAGCAAAACAAGCTCAAACAGATTTTGATAAAAAACAGAAAGAAAAAACAGATCTAGAAGCTTTTGTTAGAAGATTTAGCGCGAATGCATCAAAAGCAAAACAAGCTACAAGTCGAGCAAAACAACTTGATAAACTTGACATTCAAGCAATTGAAGTTAGTTCAAGACGTGATCCATCTATATTATTTAGACAAGAAAAACCAATAAGTAAAGAGATTTTAGAGCTTGTGGATATCAAAAAAAGTTACGACGGAAAAGTTGTTCTAAATGGAATAAGTTTCATGATGGATAAAAAAGACAAAATTGCTCTAATTGGTGCAAATGGGGTTGGGAAAACTACACTTTGCGAAATAATAATTGACAACCTAAAAGCTGATAGTGGTGAAGTTAAATGTGGAGCAACTGTTAATATGAGTTATTTTCCTCAAAATGCTACAGACTTAATTCAAGGAGATAGCACACTATATGATTGGCTAAGAGATTTTGACAGAGATGCTGATATTAGTGAAATTAGAAATTGTCTAGGAAGAATGCTATTTAACGGAACTGAACAAGAAAAGTCTATCAAAAATTGTTCTGGTGGTGAAAAACACAGAATGATGTTAAGCAAAATAATGCTTGAAAAAAGAAATTTTCTACTTTTAGATGAGCCTACGAATCACCTTGATCTTGAGGCAATTATTGCTCTTGGTGAGGCACTGCTATCATTTGAAGGAAGCGTTATTTGTGTTTCTCACGATAGAGAATTACTTGATGTTTTTGCAAACAGAATTCTTGAAATACAAGATGATGGTTCTATAGTTGATTTTGAAGGAACATATGAAGAATACAATGAATTTAAAGCGAAAAACAAAAGCGAGAAATAACAATGTTTAAAAGATTCAGAAGAAAAAGGGTTAATGAAACACTACGAAATCTAGTAAGAGAAACTGTATTAACATCAAATGATTTTATATATCCACTTTTTGTGAAAGAAGGAAATAGAATTAAAAATGAAATAAGTTCGATGCCTGGCGTTTTCCAAATGTCAATAGATGAAATAGTTAAAGAATGTGCTTATATTAGAACAATAGGTCTTAATAGTATTATTTTATTTGCGATTCCTGATGTTAAAGACAGTATTGGTAGTGAATGCTTATGTGAAAACAGTATCATTTCTAGAACAATTAAGGCAATAAAAAAAGAATTTCCTGATATGTTTGTTGTAACTGATTTATGCTTTTGTGAATATACAGACCATGGCCATTGTGGTATTTTAGATGAAAATAGTACTGTAAATAACGATGCCACACTTGAGATATCAGCACAACAAGCACTTGTACATGCTAAAGCTGGAGCTGATATGATTGCCCCAAGTGGAATGATGGACGGTATTATTGAAGCACTAAGAAATGCTCTTGACTCAAATGGCTTCTCAAATCTTCCAATTATGTCTTATAGTACGAAATTTGCGAGTGCTTATTATGGTCCATTTAGAGATGTTGCTGAATCTACTCCAAGCAAAGGTGATAGAAAAATGTATCAAATGGATTCAGGTAACCGTCTTGAAGCTATTGAAGAATCGATAGAAGATGAAAGACAAGGAGCAGATATACTTATGGTAAAACCTGCGTTAGCTTATCTTGACATAATAAGAGATATTAGAAATGCCTCAAAGTTACCACTTGCGGTTTATAATGTAAGCGGTGAGTATGCTATGCTTCAATGTGCCAAAAAAGCAGGAATTATAGATTACGAAAGAGTTATGATGGAAACACTACTTGGATTTAAAAGAGCTGGTGCGGACATTATTATTACTTATCATGCAAAAGAAGCTTGCGAACTATTAAACAGAAAATAGATTTAAAAATTTACAACAGAAAGAATATATGAAAAAATTTACAATATTTGGAAATCCAATTAGTCATTCAAAGTCTCCATTGATGCACAATACTGGTTTCGAATTAATTGGATTTGATGGAATATATTCAAAAACTCACTTAGAAAATGGTGAAACTATTAAAAAAGCTTTTATAGATGGTGGCTTCAGTGGAGCCAATATAACAGTTCCTCATAAAGAATATGCATACAAGTTTGCCGATAAACTTGATCTTTTTGCTTCTAAGATTGGCGCCGTTAATACATTTATTTTAGAGCATGATGGTAAGATAAAAGGTTACAACACTGATGCTCCTGGATTTTTAAAGTCTATTGAAAAATTTACAGACGTTAAATCAGTTTTAATATTAGGAGCTGGTGGCACAGCGAAAGCTATTGCAATTATCTTAAAAAATGAAAACTATAATGTAGGTGTATTAAATAGAAGTCAAAACAACAAAGATTTCTTTTTATCAAATCAATGTGACTTTTATACCTGGGATACTTTCAAGCAAAATCAAGAATTTGATATGATAATTAATTCCACAAGTGCTGGTCTTGTAGACATTAGCTACCCTGCTCCACTTGATCTTTTAGAACCTTTGGTTAGGAATTCAAAATATGCAGTTGATTGCATCTATGGGAAAATGACGCCCTTTCTAAATCTTGCAAAACAAGAACATAAAATTTATCAAGACGGAAAAGATATGCTTTTGTATCAAGGAGTTATTGCCTTTGAGCTTTTTACAAATAGTAAGCTATCAGAACATAATATTCAAATAATGAGACAATCCCTATCTTATAATTAAAAAAATATTAATTATTTATTTTACTATAATACAGTAAAAATTAATTTATTTTTAAGCACTTATTAATATTTCCAGCACTACAATAGTTCTCACTTTATTATAATATTAAGTTATAATATAAAGATATGTTTAATATAAGGAAATTGTATGGCAAGAGTTATTGTACTTGGTGGTGGTGTTTCTGGACATACTGCTGCAACATTCGCAAAAAAATGGTTAGGTAAATCTCATGAGGTTATTGTGGTAACTCCAAATTCCAAATGGAACTGGATTCCATCGAATATTTGGGTTGGTGTTGGTCAAATGAGCAAAGAAGATGTTACTTTTGACTTAGCTCCTGTGTATGCAAAAGCAGGAATAAAATTCTATCAAGCAAAAGCACTTGAAATTCATCCAGAGGGAAATTCTACAAATAGCTCTCCATATGTTGTTATTGAGTCAACAGAGACAAATAAACTTGGTCAATTAGAAAATATTGAATATGATTATTTAATTAATGCAACTGGACCAAAACTTAACTTTGCTGCCACTCCTGGTTTAGGTGATGCTCAAGGTTTAGGTGATTTTACTGTTTCTGTTTGTACTGCTGACCATGCGGTGCATGCAAGTCATGAATTAGAAAAATGTATTGAGAAAATGAGGCAAGGTGTAAGGCAAAAGTTCTTGATAGGAACTGGCCATGGAATGTGTACTTGTCAAGGAGCAGCATTTGAATACATTTTCAATATTGAACATGAATTAAAAAAAGCTGGTGTTAGAGAAATGGCCGACATTAAATGGATTTCTAACGAATCATTCTTGGGTGACTTTGGCGTTGGCGGACTTCACATGAAAGCTATGGGATTTGCTGTTAGTTCAAAAATATTTGCTGAGTCTTTATTTGCAGAAAGAAATGTAGATTGGATTATTGGTGCCCATGTAAACAAAGTTGAAAAAGGTAAAGCTCATTATGAATTACTGGACGGAAGCTACGGTGAAGAAGAATTCGATTTCTCTATGCTAATTCCTCCTTTTGCTGGTGTTGGCCTAAGAGCATTTGATCAAGTTGGTGAAGATATTACTGCTAATATTTTTGCTCCGAATGGCTTTATGAAAGTTGATGCCAACTATGCTGCTGGTGCTTATGAAAATTGGAAAGCTAGTGACTGGCCTTCAACTTATCAAAATCCAACATATAAAAATATGTTTGCTTGTGGTATTGCGTTCGCACCTCCCCATGCTATTTCAAAACCAATGAGTTCTCCAAATGGAACTCCAATTAATCCAACTCCTCCAAGAACTGGTATGCCATCAGGAATCATGGGCAAAGCAGTTGCTCACAGCATTTGTGATTTAATTTTAAAAGGTTCTGACACTCCACTACACAAAGCTTCTATGGCTAATATGGGTGCAGCATGTGTTGCAAGTGCTGGTAAAGGGTTATTTAATGGAACTGCGGCTGCAATGACTATATATCCAGTTGTTCCAGATTTTGAAAAATATCCAGGAACTGGTAGAGATACAGAATATACATTTGGAGAAATTGGTCTTGCAGGTCATTGGATAAAACATATTCTTCATCATTTATTCATATGGAAAGCTAAATTAAAAGCTGGCTGGACTTTAATTCCAGAATAGTATCATGGATACAAAAATAGTGCCAAAAGCGGCTAATTAAAAAAATATATTAAAGGAAATAAAATGTCAAAATACGGTGAAAACAACATTAAAGCATACGGGAAAAATTTTACAACAATGACACCTGGTCCAGTTGCAAAATTCTTAAGAACATGTATTATATTTCAAGCAATTAGATTTATTATAATAAATATCAAAATGCTCATAGTGGTGAGTAAAAGTCACTAAAATATCTTCAATGATGTACTGCTTTGGATAAAATCTGAAGCAGTATGCTTGCTTCCCACATTTAAGCTTTACAAGGAAAACCAATTAATGGTAAGAGAAATACTTACATATCCAACGCAACCCAGTAATGAATATGGAACAGATATCAGGGTGTTTAATGATGAATTATTTGCACTGCTAGAAGATCTCAAGGATACTATTATTGCAAATAATGTAAATGCGTTAGCAGCATTTCAAATCGGAAGCTACTATAATATTATAGTAATTAAAAATGATGATAATTCAATGATAGAACTTATAAATCCAAGATTAATTAGCACTAAAGATAAAATAACAACTATCGAAACAACTTATTATTTTCCAAATTTAAGTGCAGAAGTAACACGGCATAAGAATATTAGTATTGTTTATCAAGATAGAAATGCACAAAATAATTATCTAAGAGCCGATGGAGATATGAGTGTTTTAATACAAAGAAAATTGGACTACAATTATGGGGCAACTTTTTTAAGTAAATTAACAAAACAAGAAAGGATCATATTCGAAAAAAAACTTGAATTTGGTTCTGATATAATAATTTCAGAAACCTGTCCTACTATTTTTAAACGAGATTATATTATGAAGTTATTGCGTGGATTGATTCTTGTTATGTTTTTAATTATTATCTTAGCATTGTTTGTAAACGACGAGTTAATACTTGCAAATATTTGGGATTTACAATTAGGTATTTCATTGCTTGCATCATTAATAAATATAATATACTTTTTTTATGCACACCATGAAGCAATAAAATATACATCATGTGTTAGTTGTCAAAGTGGAAATATTATTGGCACAACACTTATTTCATTTTTGAAAATAGTAGTTCTTATTATTATCTCATATTTTATTATTTAAGTGTTTGAACATTTTTCAAATTATTAAATGAAATCAATACAATTAAAAGCTTAGAAAAGCCAGTAATTGCATTTAGGTTATAATTCTTTTTCTAAATAATATCCCGTGTAGCTTTTGGTTTCTTGATGACTTTTCGCAACTTCTTCAGGTGTTCCCATTGCTATTATTTGGCCGCCTTTAGCTCCACCTTCATAACCCATATCAATAACATAATCAGAATTTCTAACGATATCAAGGTTATGTTCAATTACAATAACACTATTTCCCATGTCAACAAGATGATGAAGCACTTGAGTTAATCTATCTACATCAGCAAAATGTAGTCCTGTTGTTGGCTCATCAAGAACATACAACGTATTTCCGGTATCTTTTTTGCTGAGTTCCTTACTGAGTTTAATCCGTTGAGCTTCTCCGCCACTAAGTGTTATAGCATTTTGTCCAAGTGTTATATAGCCAAGTCCAACATCTACTAATGTCTTAAGTTTTTGATGAAGTTTTGGAACTTTTATAAAAAAATCGTACGCTTCAGTTACACTCATATCAAGAACATCTGATATTGATTTTCCTCGATATAGTATTTCAAGTGTTTGAGCGTTGTATCTTTTACCTTGGCAATCTTCGCATTTCACCATTATATCAGGCAAGAAATGCATTTCTATTTTAATTTCACCCTCACCCTGACATTTTTCACATCGCCCACCTTTTACATTAAAACTGAATCTTCCAATCTGATATCCTCTCAGTTTTGCTTCTTTAGTTTCAGTAAATAGCTTTCTCAAATCATCCATCAGCCCTGTATAAGTAGCAGGATTACTTCTTGGTGTTCTACCAATTGGGCTCTGATCTAGGTAAATTACTTTATCAAGCTTTTCTAGCCCATCTATACTTACACCATCAATTTTATTAACTTTTTTAGCATGGTTCAAAAGCTCTTTAGCAACAGGTAGAAGTGTTTGCAAAATCAAAGATGACTTACCGCTTCCACTCACGCCAGTTATTGCACAAAGATTATTAAGTGGAATTTTTACATTTAATGCGTGAATATTATTAAGATTGACATTTTGAATTTCAATCCATTCGTTCTGTGGTCGTCTTTTGTAATATTTAATTTGTTTTGTGCCATTTAGATAATCTGCTGTTAAAGTTTTTGATTTTAAAAGTTGTTTCATTGTTCCACTAAACACAACCTCTCCGCCAAACTTTCCTGCATTAGGGCCAATATCAACAATAAAATCAGCGGCTTCCATTGTTTCCTTGTCATGTTCAACAACAATAACAGTATTTCCCTTGTCTCTTAAAGCCAATAACGTTTTAATTAGCTTAGCAGTATCTCTTTCATGCAAACCGATACTTGGTTCGTCTAATACATAAAGTACCCCAGTAAGTCCACTACCGATTTGCGATGCTATTCTTATTCTTTGGGCTTCACCACCACTTATTGTTCTGGCATCTCGTCCAAGAGTTATATAGCCAAGACCAACATCATAAAGGAAGAAAATTCTTTCTCTTATTTCTTTCAAAATGGGATTTGAAATCAATGTTTCTTTGTTATTGAAGTGATTAAAATTAGATTCATCTTTGAAAAAAGAATGTCCATCTTCAATAGGCATATCCAAAATATCAGAAATTCTTTTATCTGCAACACGTACACTTGCACTAGCTGGTTTCAATCTATAACCACTACAGCTATCACATTTTTTTTCTGTCATATATTCAGCGCTATCTTTGTCTTCTTTTATCATATCATATGCTATTTTGACAATTCCTTCCCACTTTCTGGTTAGCTTGTGGCGTTTCCAATAAAATGAAAAATCTTCGACTCCACCATGCAAAATAGCGCCTTTTTGATGATCTTCTAGATCACCAAATGGAATCTTGGTATTAATACCAGCTTCTTCACAGTAAGCTTGAAGCATTTTAAAATAATAGCCTTTGTTAAATCCATATATGACTTTAACAGCACCATCATCAATAGAAACATCTTCATTGATAACTTTTTTCATATCAAGTGCGTAACGGATTCCCAAACCATCACACGAAGTACAGGCACCTTTTGGTGAATTAAAAGAAAAACTAAGTGGTTCAAGTGGTTCAAAAGATATTTTACAATCAAAGCATGCCATATGTTCACTATAATGAATATGTGCCTCAACCCCTACTTCTTCATGATTTAAAACATCAATTTCAAGTTCTCCGAAACTTTCTTTCAATCCTTTTTCTACACCCTCTGCTATTCGTTGTCTATTCTCATCTTTAACAACAACTCTATCAATAACTATTTTAATGGTATGCATTTGTGATTTTCCAAGCTCAATCTCTTCGTCCAATCTAATCATGACACCGTCAACCATTGCTCTAACGTATCCTTTAGCTCTCATAGAATCAAAAAGATCAGCGAATGTTCCTTTTTTTCGATTTACAAGTGGAGCTAAAATAACAATCTTGCTTTCATTTGGAAGATTTAAAACCTGCTCAATAACATCGCTACTACTCATTTTTGATATCTTTTTGCCACATTTATGACAGTGCTGAACGCCTATTCTTGCATATAAAAGTCTTAAATAATCGTAAATTTCAGTGATTGTACCAACCGTGCTTCTTGGATTTTTGCTTGTTGTTTTTTGGTCAATAGCAATAGCTGGGGTCAATCCCTCAATACGTTCCACATCTGGCTTACCAATTTTGCCCAAAAATTGTCTGGCATACGCAGACAAAGATTCAATATATCTTCTTTGTCCTTCCGCATAAAGTGTATCAAAAGCCAAAGTAGATTTACCACTTCCGCTCAAACCAGTAAAAACAATAAGTTTATTTTTTGGTATTTCCAAACTAACATTTTTTAAATTATTTTCATTTGCATTGTATATTTTTATTTTATCATTCATTAATGTATTCTCCGAGAATTAAGGGTTGATTATACCCAAGTTGAGTAAAATCCATCCATGAAATTTATCAAACAATTTATGGTCTCAATATTGGCTTTTATTTATTTGACATTAGAATATATATTTTGGAATAACATTCTAGAACCAATTTATTTGAAACTTAAAAGCTTAAGACTATACCAAAAAACACTAAAATGGATTAAAAGCCAACATAAATATATTATTTTATTTATATTTATATTATTTTTTGTCTCGTCTGAAATTTTAGGAATTCTTGCTTTTGCATTTCTAGCAGATGGATTAGTGTCACTATTTTTATTAATATATGTCATCAAATTCTTGCCTGTAGCCATAGCATTTACTGTGCTCGAAAATTCAAAAAACGAATTATTGACAATCAAATGGTTTAGCATTGTGTATAATTATACGCTAAAACTGATTCATCTGATTCAAGAAAATAGTTTATTTATAAAAAGCAAAGTAATTTTCGAAAAACTTAGAACTAAAGTTCAAGCAATCATTGAAAATATAAATTTAACACTGAAATCGCTATAATAATTGATACTCAACAAAGGAATAAAAAGTGGAAAAACTTACATTTATAGGTAATGGAAACATGGCCAAAGCTATAATAAAAGGACTGATAGGAAAATATGAAATTGAAGTTTTAGGTAGAAATTCCAAATCATTAGAAGCATTAAAAGAAGAAATTCAACAAATTCAAATAGCTCAAATTAATGAACAATTTGACATAACAGACAAAAATATTATCCTTTGTATTAAACCTAATTCACTTGATGACTTATCTTCTAAAATTAATGGAACTGCATCTAGCTTATACTCTGTCTTAGCTGGGGTTAAACTAGAGACATTAAAAGAGAAAATAAGCGCAAAAAATTACATAAGAACCATGCCGAACATAGCTGCTTCATTTCAAAAGTCAATGACAACTTTAACTGGTGATGAGATCCTAAAATCAAATGCTATGAAAATTTGCGGAGGATTTGGATCAACACTTTGGGTTAAAAGTGAAAAAGAATTAGATATTGCAACTGCCGTTGCAGGAAGCGGCCCAGCATTTTTAGCTCTTATAGCCGAATCATTAAGTGATGGAGCTGTTAACAATGGGCTTTCTAGAAATGATGCCAACATATTGGTTCAAGGACTTTTTGATGGATTTGCTTCACTATTAAAAAATAATAATCCGAGCAAAATCAAAGATGCCGTAATGAGTCCTGGTGGAACAACTGCTAGTGGTTATGCATCTATGGAAAAAAATGGTGTTAGAAACGGTATGATTCAAGCCATAGATAGTGCTTACAATAAAGCCTGTGAACTTGGGAAAAAGTAGCTTAACTCTATCAGAAACACTTATTCCGTTAATTATAATATCCGTTATTTATTTGTGAATATGTAAAATTCATAAATAATAAATCAAATATAGAAAGATGTAATGATCTTTCAAGTTGATAATAATAACAATGAATGATAATCAAAAATTGCCACATATTTGGCATTTAAGTAAGATAATAGAATATTCTTGAAAAAATATTTACACATACTAAACTTAATTTCTCCATTGTTATGCTTTGAATTATTTTAAGCACGGAAAAATACTGTAAATAAACTATCATTTGAAATATATGCATAGATAGTGATGATATTTTTATAATAAAATTGTTCTAAAAAAGTAATATCCATTTCTTCATTACATATAAAAAATAATCCTTAACATATATTAGTTTTGCCACATTTAATAATTTTAAATAAAATTTCATTATGAAAACTTTAATAATTTTATGTGCAATAGCATTAAGCATTGCATTTTCAAGGAACAACATGACTTACAATAATCTTACAGAACAAGAAAGAATAATAATTGAGCAAAAAGGCACGGAAAGAGCTTTTACAGGCAAATATTACGATCATAAGGCCAATGGAACTTACATATGTAGAAAATGCAATAGTCCGCTGTTTGATTCGTATACTAAATTCGACAGTGGTAGCGGCTGGCCTAGTTTTGACGACACAATAAAAGGTGCTGTCAGAGAAATTCCTGATGCTGATGGAAGAAGAATTGAAATAGTTTGCGCTACTTGCGGCGGACACCTTGGTCATGTGTTCAAAGGTGAGAGAATGACTGAAAAAAATACAAGACATTGTGTTAATTCTTTATCGCTTGATTTCAAAAGCGAGAAATGAAAATTTTAAAAACCTTTATACTGACAACATTATTCAGTTTAAATTTATATGGAGCTAAAATGGAAAATATCAAGAATGCATATTTTGCGGGTGGATGCTTTTGGGGCGTTGAATACTATTTTGAAAAAGTTAATGGAGTATTAAAAGCTGATAGCGGCTATATGGGTGGACAATTAAATAATCCAAGTTATAGAGAAGTATGTAATGGAAATACTGGTCATCTTGAAGTTGTAGAGGTTAGATATGACTCAAAAGTTGTATCTTTTGAGTCGCTAGCAAGATTATTTCTTGAAATTCATGATCCAACTCAGACCAATGGCCAAGGACCTGATATAGGAAGTCAATACTTGAGTGCAATCTTTTACAGCAATGAAAATGAAAAGCAAATATCACAAAAACTTCTAGATATACTTACGAATAAAGGATATAAAATTGCTACAAAGCTTATATCAACAAAAAATACTCCATTTTTTAGAGCTGAAGAATATCATCAAGATTATTACTTTAAACACAATAAAATACCATATTGCCATAGTTACGTTAAAAGATTTTAGAAGATATTTTTATAAAATAGCGGTTGCAACTGCGATGGCTTGAAAATGCTCACTAACATCGTGACATCTAATGATAGTGGCTCCTTTTTTAATACCGTCAAGATGGATAGCAAGTGTTCCACTTAATCTATCTTGAATGTTAGTATTTGGAACTATTGATTCAATGATGGATTTTCTACTTGCACCCAAAAGTATCTCGTATCCAAAATGAAGAAAATGCTCCATATTTTGAAGTAATGCAATGTTGTGCTCTAAGCTTTTTCCAAAACCGATTCCAACATCCAGTATGATATTTGAGATTCCAAAATCCTTTGCTTTTTCTATCCTATTTTTGAAAAAATCATCTATTTCAATAATTACATTTTCATATGTTGGATTTTTTTGCATTGTCTGAGGTGTGCCTTGCATGTGCATAATAATAACTGTTGCTTCATACTTAGCGACCAATTTGCAAACCTCATCATTTTCAAGCCCGGTTATATCATTAACTATTTTAAATCCTGATTTGAGAGCATACTCTATAACATCTGGAGTAAAGCTATCAATACTAAAAATAGCCTTTTCATATAGCTTTCTAGCAAGTATTTCGTCGCATATTGGCTTTATCCTGTCAAGCTCCTCGGATGAATCTACTATTTCACTATTTGGCCTGGTTGAAACTGCTCCAACGTCAATTATATTTGCACCATCATGTATCATGTGTTCAATTTTACTAATAGCTTCTGATCCCATAAACCTACTATTTGCAAAAAAACTATCATCATTTGCATTTACAATACCCATAATTTGAACTTTCTTATGTTTTTTATTAATAAAATCCTTAAGCTCATTTGCAAGTGTTTTTAAACCAAAAGGTTGAGATAATTCTTTTTTTGAAAGAATTTGAAAATGCTTATCTGATCCTATCAATACAGCATCTACTGTTGGCGTAGCATTTAAGATAGTGCCTCGCGGTACAGCTAAATCTGCACCTATTGATAATGCGTCTTGCTTTAATATGTTAGCCGCTCCTGTATGTAAATCCTTAATATACAAAGTATTAATATGAGACTTTGATGCAAGTATTTTAGCCCCAGATATTTCACAACCAATATTCTTATATAGGTCTTCTGGATTTTTTGTATTAATTTTATAAAACTTCATATTTCTTCAATACGTATTCTATCTTCGTCTCATAAGAGTAAGAAGTAAAGTTGTCAAAACATTAATTGGTCTACTATTGAGTTCGCAAAGCTTCATGGCAGTTGCAAAAGCATCTAATTCTTTTGTTGAAAATTTTATTTTCTGGATAGACGCTGTATACAAAAGTGATTCAATCAAATCTTTTGTGTCTTGCTTATTTAGTCTTTGATTTTGTTTTAAAAACTGATAAACATCTTTTAATTCGAATGTTTTAATATCAATTGGAAACTTTTGTCTAATTTTTGTAGTTTTTAAATAATGATGAGGTAGTCTCGAAAATATTGTTTTAAGAATTCCACTTTTACTATTGGTAATCATTATAAAAATAATATTTTTTGGTGGTTCTTCAAGTATTTTCAGGAGTGAATTTTGTGCCTCTATTGTAAAAGATGATCCACAAAGGATAATATATTTTGTTGATTCTGTAGCAATATAAGCTTCTCGGATTGCCAACTTTGCGTGTGCTATTAAAAAATCATATTTCCCCTCATCCTCATGTCTTATAATTCTTGTATCATGTTTTGGAAGAGTTGCTGAGACATCTTTTAAACTCTCTTCTATATCGTTAACAATCAATATAGTAGATGTTTTGAGGGTCATTATTTGTCAACCTCAATTTGTGAAAAGAGTGTAGCCTCAAGAGTTTTATCAAATAATCTATAAAGCTGAAGGAGTTTCATATCTAGAGTTTCATCATTGCTTTTCAAATTAAAACTATTCTGTGCATCCTCATCAAATAGCCATAAAAAAGAATTGTATGAAACTTTTGGCAAAATTGCTTTTCCGCTCTGACTTCTACCGATATACCAAAAAATATATCCATTCGGGAAAGAGATCTCAAGCATATCTTTGATTAATTCCATATCATCATCGCTTGTAAGCTTATGCGTATGTTGTATCATGCTTTTAAAATCGTAGAAAGGCAATAATGGACGATTATTTTTTGGTGAATTTATTTTGCTAAAAATATAGTGCAAGAACCAATCTCGATCATCATCGGTTACTATTAAAACCGATTTGCCTTTATCAATAATATTTGTTAAAGTTTTTGCGACAATAGGAATCCAGTCAAATTTTCTCTCTTCCATCCAAGAGCCTATATATTTGTCTTCTCTTATTGTCTTAACGGTCCAATTTGTAAATTCTTGCAAAATATCGCCTTAGCTTTCTATACTATTTATCAAGTTCGTATACTTCGTGTAGTGCACGAACTGCTAGTTCACTATATTTTTCATCAATAACCATTGATAGCTTGATTTCACTTGTGCTTATTATTCGAATATTAATATTTTCATTTGCAAGACAAGAGAATGCTTTTGATGCAACTCCAGTGTGAGATTTCATACCAACACCAACAACTGATACTTTAGCAATAGCTTCATTGTAATCTATTTTTTCAACGTCATTTTTAAATGTTTCCATAGTATTCTTAGTTTTTATCAAATCACTAATCGGAACAGTAAAATCAAGATTTGCTTTACAATCTGTTCCGATTGTTTGAACTATCATGTCAACATTAATATTTGCATCCGCTAATGCAGTGAAAATTGATGATGCAATGCCTGGCTTGTCCATAACGCCATACATTCCAACTCTTACTTGATTTTTATCTAAAGCTATACCGCTTACTACTGGTGCTTCCATAATATTTTCTTCCTTTGTTATTAATGTCCCTTCAACATCTGGTGTAAAAGAGCTTCTTGATACTAGATTTACATTTAGTTTTTTAGCCATTTCAACACTTCTATTTTGTAGAACTTTAGCCCCCAAAGATGCTAGTTCCAACATTTCGTCGTATGAAATTTTTTCTAATTTTTTAGCTTTTGGTTCAATTCTTGGGTCTGTTGTATATATACCATCAACATCTGTGTATATCTCACATATATCAGCCTTTAATGCCCCAGCTAATGCTACAGCAGTCAAATCACTGCCACCTCTTCCAAGTGTTGTTACCCTATTTTCATTTGTACTTACACCTTGAAATCCAGCAACAATAATAATTTTACCTTCTGAAATTGCTTTTTCCATGTTTGAAGTTTCAATCTTTTCTATTCTCGCATAAGTATGATCATCTGTTGTAAAAATACCAGCTTCTCGTCCGCTCATAGAAGTTGCTTTATAACCTTGTTCATTTAATGCAATAGAAAGTAATGCGCTAGTAACTCTCTCGCCAGAACTTAACAAAGTATCTAATTCTCTGTCATCTGGTGTTTTACTAAAATGATTTGCATAATCTATTAATTTATTTGTTTCACCACTCATAGCACTAACAACGACAACTAAATCATCACCATTGTCTCTCATTTTTTTTACTATCGTTGCGACATTTTCTATTCTATCAAGTGTACCAACACTTGTTCCGCCAAACTTCAAAACTCTTAACATTATTTACTGTCCCCCATTAAATATAACCTTCTTGTTTGAAATGTTGCAATACTTGCTTATATACAGTTCTCTTAAAGAATGTTATATACTCATTCAAGTTTGCTCTTTTTACAAATTTAAATTCTCCGAATTCAGGCAATTCCGTATTTATATTAACTTTTGCACCTTTTTTCAATTTAACCAAATAATATTTTTGTGTTTGTCCATCAAATGGTGCCATATTTTTAGCAACACTTAATGGAAAATCATAACTAACCCATCCAGGATATTCAGCTATAATTTCAACCTCATCAGTACCTATTTCTTCTTTAAGCTCTCTATAAAGTGCTTGTTCTGGTGTTTCGTCACCATCAATACCGCCTTGTGGAAATTGCCAAGCATCTTTTATATCAATTCTTGAAGCTATTAAAATTTCACATTTGAGAGGATATGAGCTGCTTAACACAATAGCCGCAACATTTGGTCTATAATTCTTCTCTTTATGTTCCATTTACTTTTATTACCTTATAATCTTATCAGATGATAATAACAAAAGGATGCTTTTAAATTGCTTTTATACATACATATTCCCTTTTGTGATAGTAAGTGTTTTTACTGTTCATTTAACTCATACACTAATTTATTTCATTTGAAATCAAGCTACATGAAAGCATTAAATCAACAATTACAACATGAACTTCTAAAAACAAATACAGCACTCAAATCAATATTTATAGGTGGCGGCACTCCTAGTAGTGTTGAGGCTGAACTATATAATCCTATTTTCTTAAGTCTTAAAAATTTTATTGACAAAGAAACTGAAATAACAATTGAGGCCAACCCAAACTCTACCACCAAAGATTGGTTGAAAAATATCAAAAATCTTGGTGTTAACAGAGTTAGCTTTGGTGTTCAAACTTTTAACAATGACAAGTTAAAGTTTTTAGGAAGAAATCACGATAGAGAGATGGCCATAAATAGCGTTAATCTTGCACATCAAGTTGGCTTCAAAGATATTAATCTTGATATTATTTATGATACTGCAATTGACACTAAAGAACTTATAAATAATGATTTAGAGATCATTAAAACGCTTCCCGTCAATCATCTAAGTGCTTATAGTTTGACAATCGAGGAAGGAACGAAGTTTTTTAAAAAGCCTAATGTGAGAATTGAAAATATTGATATGGCTCAATATATTTTTGATAAATTAAAAGATTTTGGATTTACACAATATGAAATTTCAAATTTTAGTAAAGATAAAAATTCAAGAAGTAGACACAATTTTGGATATTGGGAAAAAGATGACTATTTAGGTGTTGGAGCTGGTGCCGTTGGATGCATTGGAAACATAAGATATTATCCAGAAAAAGATGTCGAAAAATATATTTCAAATCCAATACACTATGAATCGATTGAAACTTTAGACAATGAGGATATTAAATTTGAGCGGATTTTCTTAGGGCTAAGAAGTTTGGCAGGTATTCCTGTAGATTTCTTTGATCACCATGAGATGAAAAAAATTAAAATTCTAGAAGATGAAAAGAAAATACATATTCACGATAATATTGTGTTTAATAATGACTTTTTACTCAGTGATGAAATAGCTTTATATATAAACTCACATTAAATTTAGAATTATTTGCTACAATGTTAATACTAAAAACAACTCACGTAATAATTCAAAATTACTAAACTCCACAAAAGGTCAAACAATCAACAATGACAGAAGAACAAGAACAACAGACAGAAGCTAAAGAACAATCTCAAACAAGAGAAAACGCAAAACAACCAAGACACAATCATAACAATAATCACAAGCCAAAAAATCGTACACATATTCCTGTAAATGGACTTACAATTGACGATTTAAGAGGGAAAACAACTGATGAACTGATTATTGTTGCGAATGATTTAGAAATTGAGAATCCGCAAGAACTTAAAAGACAAGATTTAATATTTGCAATTTTATCAAGCCAAACAACAGCTGGTGGGTATGTACTTTTTACTGGTATTTTGGATATTAAAGATGGAGGATTTGGATTTCTAAGAGCACTTGACGGGAACTTTAGTGACACTTCAAATGATAGTTATGTAAGTGCAACTCAAATTAAGAGGTTTGCTTTACGAAACGGTGATATTGTAAGTGGGCAAGTTCGACCACCTACAAAAGAAAGTGAAAAATACTATGCTCTTCTACAAATTGAAGCTATTAATTATCTTCCAGTAAATGAAGCTAAAAATAGACCACTTTTTGACAATCTTACTCCTTTATATTCAACGGAAAAATTTACTTTTGAGTACAATAAATCGAAAATGACAGGTAGAATTCTTGATATGTTTTCACCAATGGGTAAGGGTCAAAGGGGTCTTATAGTTGCTCAACCAAAATCTGGTAAAACAGAACTTCTAAAAGAACTGGCTCATGGAATTAGCATAAATCATCCAGACACAACTTTAATTGTTTTACTTATAGATGAAAGACCAGAAGAAGTTACAGACATGCAAAGAAGTGTTAAAGGTGAAGTTTATAGTTCAACTTTTGATCTTCCTGCTCAAAACCATGTAAAAGTTGCGGAGCTTGTTATAGAAAAAGCCAAAAGATTGGTTGAGCGAGGAAAAGATGTAGTGATACTTCTCGATTCAATAACAAGGCTAGCTCGTGCATATAATGCTACAACTCCTAGTAGTGGTAAAGTACTAAGTGGTGGAGTTGATGCAAATGCATTGCAAAAACCTAAAAAGTTTTTTGGAGCTGCCAGAAATATTGAAGAGGGCGGGAGTTTAACAATTATTGCAACTGCTCTTGTAGATACAGGTTCAAAAATGGATGAGGTTATATTTGAAGAATTTAAAGGAACTGGAAATTCAGAAGTTGTCTTAAGCAGAAAAGCAGCTGAACGAAGAGTGTTCCCAGCATTTAATGTTGTAAAAAGTGGAACAAGAAAAGAGGAATTATTGCTTCACCCAGAAGAATTACAAAAAATCTGGATTTTACGAAATGCTATGGCGGAAATGGATGAGGTTGAATCTCTAAAGTTCTTATACTCAAAAATGGAAAAAACTCAAAGTAATGTAGAATTTTTGATATCCATGAATGGCTAAAATAAAAAATAATTAAAAAATAAAATAGGTGATATTATGAGAGCTGGTGTTTTTGATAGTGGAGTTGGTGGATTAACTGTTGTTAAGTCAATATTGGAAGAAAAACTATTTGATGAAATCATATATTATGGAGATACGGCCCGAGTTCCGTATGGACCTAAAGATAAAAATACTATTATAAGTTATAGTCTTGAGGCTTTAGAATTCTTTAAAAATTTTGATATTGATATGCTTATTATAGCTTGTAATAGTGTTAGCGCTTATGCGATAGATGAACTTCAAAAAAATACAACGATACCAGTTATTGGTGTGATTGAATCTGGTGTTTTAGCATTAAAAAGCTCAACTGATGACAAAAACAGTGATATTTTAGTTATCGGCACATCTGCAACAATAAATTCGAATCTATATGATGCACATCTTAGACAACTTGGATATGAAAATATTGTTTCAATTCCAACTCCACTTTTTGTTCCAATGGTAGAAGAAGGAATTTTTGATGGAGCACTTATAGAGGAAGCCATGAAGCTTTATTTTAAAGATGTAAAAAAAACAGATAGAGTCATTCTTGGATGCACTCATTTCCCTCTTATTGAAAATGAAATTAGTAGATTTCTAAATGGAACAAAAACGATTCATAGTGGTGATGCAATAGTTCAACTATTAAAAACTAGATACGATTTAAAACCTGTTGCTGATACAAAAATATCATTTTTTGCTTCATCAAATCCAGATAATTTAAAAAATGTAGCAAAAAAATGGTTGAATCTATAGATGTTTCATAACACTTAAAATATACAATTAAAGCATTGAAAAGAAATTAAGGATAGATATAATGTCAACTCAAGTATTAGCATTAAAATATAGACCATCAAAATTTGAAGATCTAATAGGGCAAGATAGTATTTCAAATACACTTTCTTTGGCGCTTGACAAAGATAGGTTATCGCATGCTTACCTTTTTAGTGGACTTAGAGGGAGTGGGAAAACAAGTACTGCAAGAATTATGGCGAAAGCACTTGTTTGTGAAAATGCGCCAACTTCAAAACCTTGTGAAATATGCAATGGATGTCTTGGTGCAAACGAAGGTAGACATATTGATATTGTTGAGATGGATGCTGCTTCTAATCGTGGCATCGATGACATTAAAAATTTGATAGAGCACACAAAATACAGACCAACTAGTGCCAAATACAAAATTTTTATTATTGATGAAGTTCACATGCTAACACCTCAGGCTTTTAATGCTCTTTTAAAAACACTTGAAGAGCCTCCAGAATTTGTAAAGTTTATTTTGGCAACTACAGATCCATTGAAGATTCCAGCAACTATTTTAAGTAGAACACAACACTTTAGATTTAAAAAGATAAGTGAACAAAATGTTTTTCATCATCTTGTACATATTTTAAATTTAGAAAATATAGCTTATGAAAGCGATGCTCTAAACATTTTAATCAGAAGTGGTCAAGGAAGCCTTAGGGATACACTTACTCTTCTAGATCAAGCGATTATTTACTCAAAAAGTGGCGTTTCAACATCGGCTGTGACTGACATGATGGGGATGATTGACCCTGCATTTATGGATGAAATGTTTGATGCTATATTGAAGAATAAAGATATTAGTGAATCATTAAATGTTTTAGAGTCATACGAGGCCGGACAAGTTATAGATGAAATATCAATATACCTAAAGCACAAGATGCTGACAAGAGATATAAGATTTCATGTGTATCTTTTTGATAGATTTTTTAGAATTCTTGGTGATGCAAAAGAACTTCTAAAACAAAATAGTGATGGTGGTTTTGTTTTGATTTTAACTCTTATGAAATTTACAGAAGCTACAAAATTAAAAACAATAGATGATCTAATTGAAGAAATACAATCAATACAGACAACAGATCTTCCACAAAAAACAATATTGTCTGGTGATACAAAACGAGAAGTCTATAGTAGTAAGCAACAAGAAGAAGTCATTAACTTGAACCATACAGAAAAATTATCAACGGAAACAATAAATGAAGAACAAAAATATGACCAAGAAGAATTACCAGAACATAAAGAAATAGAAACAGTAAACCAAAGTGTAAAGCTTTATCAAGATGTTACTGATTTGATTTACGACAGAAGTCATGACTTGGGAATTTGTTTTTCACAAAGTTTCATATTCAATTCTTATGAGGGAAATATATTAACTATAGATAGTCATGCTAATGATGAAAGCAGAAAATTGCTCAACAAAAATATTGCATATATACGAGGATTTATAGAGGATGTATTTGGACGAGATACGGAAATAAAATTCAACAAAATAGAAAAAACTCCAGCAAAGGAGTTACCCCAAAACATAATTACAGCAAAGCATTTTATTGATGAAAATATAAATAGCGAAATCATAGCGACAAAATATTCTGAAGATGACAACAATAGCGGATCAATGATTGAGGATATTGAATTAGGAAGTGGTTGTGTAGCAAATATGGGAAAGATTAATGAACCTAATTTTGCGCAACAAGAATTAAAAATGGACGATATTTTGAATTCAAAATTTGTAAACAAAGCCATTGAATTATTTCAGCCAGAATCACAAGTAAGAATAAAAAGTAAATTATAGTTTTTTATTCGCTAAGAAAATAAGAATTATTTTATCAAAAAGAATAGCTCATCGAATTCATTAATCATGTATGAGTAAATTGTTTTAAATCCAAGCTCATCAATATTGAACTTGGATTTTACAAGATCTCTATGCGACACAAACAAAACAAGCATATCTATCTTATTTTTAATTATATCAAGCAATGAAAAACCACCCTCAATCATAATAAATCTCATATTCTCATTTTTCAAAATACTAAGGTCATTTGAAATATAAACTCTTCTATTAGGGATACTAAAAAGAGGAATCGTCTGATCAAAATCTTTTTTTCGTGAATAAATTAGCACATCACTTGGCTCATCTTTTTTTGAGAATCTACTATCCAGCTTTGGCCTATCAATCCTAACAGTATTACCGCCAATTACAAGAAGATCTAGCATGGACCTTATTTCATGAACAAAATTTAAACTATCTTGCGATGTTATATACCCTCCATCGCAACTCCCGTCTTCTCTTATTGCTAATTTAAAAAATATAAAACTATTTAAATGCCATCTTACAAATGGGATCAATAAATTGTCACTTTCTTCTTTTAATATTCCTGTTTCCACGGGTATTCCAGAATCAATAAGCGTAGATACTCCGCCAGAAGCATTGTTGTTTGGATCTAATGAGCCTATATAAACTTTTTTGATACCAATGGCTTTGAGAAGGCTTGAGCATGCAGGTGTTCTGCCAAAATGATTGCAAGGCTCAAGAGTAACAAAAATTTCACAATCATGAAAGAAATTATTGTGATTGTCAACTAAATAATTATGTATATCCAAAGATGAGATCAATGATTCTAATTGTTTATCTTGATATTTAGTAAGAAATGCGGATTTAAGTGCTAAAACTTCCGCATGTGGGAAGCCAGCTTCCTTGTGTGCCTCAATAGATAAAATCTGATTGTCTTTAGTTACACAAGCTCCAACTGCAGGATTTGGATATGTTAGTAATTGGTAGCGCCATGCTTTATCAATTGCATGTTGCATAAAGATATTTTTCATATCACTATGCTTTAAATCTTTTTATTTTTACCAATTATAATAAGTTGAAGCACTTAATATATTTTTATAATTAATAGTAAAAGTTTCTTCTTCTCGGTCATCTTCACTTAAGAAAGTAAAGTTGTTTTCATCGTCAAAACTTAAAAGCTTACCTTTAAAAGCTCCAACTTCAAACTGCTTACCTCGTACAAATTCACCTATTGAATCTTGAAGATGTTCTAATTTCTTTAATTTTCGCTCAATCCCAGGACTACTAACTTCAAGTAAATATTTTCCTCTCATAGGCTCATTAACATCCAGGATAGGAGCGATCATTCTACTAACATTTTCGCACATATCAAGAGATACGCCATCAGAAGATGTTATATAAATTCTATAAATATTATTTTCATGCTCTTTTAGTTGAGCTATATCATAAAGCTTTACACCGCAACCTTCAACCGCAATTTTTATTTGTTCTTCTAATTCCATACTATCTTTCTCTTAATCATTTTTTTTAATTTTTGCAAATAACTCTTCAAGTTTATTGATTGATTGCAAATTGGTGTCATTTATAAATGTAAAATCAGGGCATTTATACCAACCAGTTGAATTCAATATATATGATTTTATTCTACTATTTGCAACATAAAGTGCTTTGCTGATCTCTTTTAATTCTTGGGGAGTGAAGTCATTGCCATCGAAATAAACTTTAGCATCATACTTTCCATTTTTACATTTAACGTCTGTAATTGTTAGAGAATTTATTCTTGAATCACTTAAATCACCTAATGCTTCGGGCACAAGTTCTTTTAGTAAAGACTCCGTTCTTTGTAGATTTATACTTTTATCTTTCATGATTCTACTTATTATACAGTTTGAGCTTCTTTATGCTCTATAAATGTTTCAATATAATCCCCAACTCTAACATCATTAAATTTCTTAAACATGATTCCACATTCGAATCCATTTGCAACTTCTCTAACATCATCTTTAAATCGTTTTAGTGAATCTATGTGGCCTGTAAACATTACTACACCATTTCTGATTAGTCTAGCTTTTCCACCCCTTACAACTTTTCCGTCACTTACAATACATCCAGCTACTGTTCCAACTTTTGGCACAACAAATGTTTCTCTAACTTGTGCTTGTCCAGTATTTTCTTCAACAACTATTGCACTCATCATTCCAGAAAGTGTATCTTTGATTTCATCAATTAGGTTATAAATAATACTATAAGTTCTAATCTCTACACCATCTGATTTTGCTTTAACCTTCACTGTTCCAGTAGGTCTAACATTAAATCCAATAATAATACAATCACTACTTGCACTTGCAAGAGCAACATCGGCCTCAGTTATTCCACCAACTCCACTGCTTACTATTTTAACTTTTACTTCATCATTTTTAATAGCTTCAAGACTTGCCTTAATAGCCTCTAAACTTCCACCAGCATCAGCTTTGATGATTACCGGCAATGACTTAACTTTACCTTCTGCAATAAGATTTGACATCTCTTCTAATGAAACTTTTGTTGATTTACTAAGTTCTTTTGCTCTTGCATGCTCAGCTCTTGTTGTTGCAATTTCTTTTGCAGCTGATGCTGTTTCTAGTGCTACAAGAGAAACACCTGTATTTGGAACATCATTAAGTCCTACAACTTGACCTGTCTTACTTAATCCGAGCTCGTTTACTGATTTACCACTATCATCAAGAAGCGCTTTAACTCTTCCGTAAGTAGTATCAGCAACGATATTATCCCCAACTCTTAAAGTTCCATTTTGAACAATAACAGTAGCAACAGCTCCTCGTCCTTTTACAGTTAATCCTTCAATTACAGTAGCTTTTGCTAAAGATGTTGGATCTGCTTGAAGCTCAAGAAGCTCTGACTGAATAAGAATATTTTCAAGTAAATCTTCAATTCCTGCGCCAGTTAATGCAGAAACTCCTATAAATTCATAATCTCCACCCCATTCTGTTGGCGTGATACCATGCTCAGCCATACCAGCTTTTACCATATCCATATTTGCTGTTTGTTTATCTATTTTATTTACAGCAACGATAATTGGTGCACCACTTTCTTTTGCTGCTCTTATAGATTCAATAGTTTGAGGCTTAACACCATCATCGGCAGCAACAACAAGAATAATAATATCAGTAATATTAGCACCTCTAATTCTCATAGAGCTAAATGCCTCATGTCCTGGAGTGTCTATAAAAGTAATCTCTTTTCCATTTTTAGTAACTGTGTAAGCAGATATGTGCTGTGTAATTCCGCCTGCCTCACCAGCTGCAACTCTGCTACTTCTAATTTTATCAAGAAGTGAAGTTTTACCGTGATCAACATGTCCCATTATAGTCACAACAGGTGGTCTATCTACAAGATTTGAAGCGTCTGTAACCTCATCATCATACGTACCCTCATAGTTAACTTCTTCAAGCTCATCTTTGATAGTTATTTCAATATCATATTCTTCACCGAGAATTTCTATCTCGTCATTTCCAAGGAAATCATTTTTTGTAACCATCATTCCAAGCATAAATAATTTACTAATAACATCCGATGTAGATTTTCCGATTTTTTCAGCAAATTCATATACTCTACATTCTTCTGGAATTGTTACGCTTGTAACATCTTCTGATTCTAGTTTTTTAACATATCTTTTTTTCTTAGTTGATCTTTTTAGACCTCTTGGAACATTTCCAAAAGCAGATGGTTTTGTAGTTCTAATGTTTTCTGTTTGTTTTGGAGTGTCTTGTAAAAATTTAGAAGTTTCCAATAAGTCCATATCATACAGAACAACTTCTTCACCCAATATTGAATCATCGCTTTCTTTAAATGCATCTCTACCGCCAGCAAAAACTTCAATTTTTGCACCATTAGAATGTGCTTTAGGGGCTACTTTTTTTACAGTTTTTTTGTTTTTTTGAGCTTGTCTTTGAGCATTATCTTCCCTAGCCTCTGGAGTATTTCCAAAAAGTTCACTCATTGATTTCATTGACTGTTTTTTTGGCTGATCATAAGATTCTGTTGAAATATTATCTGTTGGTCTTTTTTTCTTAACAATAGTAAGTTTTCCACGTTTTAATGGCGCTTCACCTTCAGCAATCGATTGTGTTTGTTTAACATCCTGAATAGAATCTTCAACAATAGGCTCCGAAGCAACATCAGCGTGATCAATAATTACTTTAGCAATTTGAGCAATCTCTTCATCTGGAGCATTAACAGTTTCAGTAACAGAAGCTGTTTTAACTTCAGCTTTTTGTTTAGGTTCTGTTTTTTTTACTGTAGTAGTATTTACATTTGAGCTCTCAGTTGTTGCTTTTATTTTATCACTTTTACCAGTTACTATATAATTCACAATTTCTTCTGCTTGTTCAAATGTCAATTTGCTTTGAGGGGATTTTAATATTATCGATAAATCCGCTGCCTTTGCAATAACTTCTGCATGTGTTGCACCTGATTCTTCTGCTATTTCTCTTATGCTTACTTTGTCTTCCATATTTCTATCATCTCCTTGAGCTGCTCTTCATAGTCAGCCTTATTTTTACATTGTCTATATAGTGATTTAACCGACTTTTTAACATCTTCACAACATTTTTCACAAAGATAAAAACTTCTCCCTTTACCACTAAACGGGAGTAAAATCTTATCATTACATTGTAATCGAAACATTGTATGCTGCTCAGATTTAACTCTACAGGCAATACATGTTCTTATCGGTCTATTTTTCAAATTCACGGATTGTACCCAAACTACTCTTAATATTCTACTTGCACGCCACTATTATTAAAGTCGCAAGTATAGACCCTAAATTGTGGAAAATTTTCTTTTAATATGGTAGATAAGATTTTTGCATCATCAGCATGGACAATATTAAAAAAAGTTGATCCGCTTCCAGATAATGTACTCATAAGAGCACCATTTTTAAGTGCCATTTTTTGAACCGCGAATAATTCTGGCATTTGTTTCATCCTGTAATATTGGTGCATTCTGTCATTAGAGGCCTCTTTTAGCATTTGCCAATTTTCACTAAAAAATGCTGCAGTCAAAAGGGAACTACGAGAAACATTAAAAACTGTATCTTCAATTGAATATTTAAATGGAAGTATTTTTCTTGATTCATTTGTACTAATTGGTCTATTTGGAATAACAACAACAGCTTTTAAACTATCAGGCAAGTCTTTTTTAATATAATGCACCTCATGATCACGAACAGTAGCAACAGTAAAGCCACCCATTACTGCTGGTGTAATATTATCAGGATGAGACTCATAACTAAGTGCTAAATTTAATAGTTTTTGTTTATCAATTTCCATCTCGCAAATCGTATATGCAGAAGCAATAGCGCTAATAATAACTGCACTACTGCTTCCAAGACCTCTAGACAATGGGATTTCATTTATAAATTCAAATCTAAAATTTTGTTTTGTACTGCACAAATTGTCATAAAAGTCATTAAATGTTGAAATAAACATATTGTTTGTTTTTAATTTAGGATTACCAGAACCCTCGCCTTTTAAAGACACACTATTAAATTTAGCAGGCTTTATGATCACTTTATTTCTGATGTTTAAAGCCAATCCTAAAGTATCAAAACCTGGTCCTAAATTAGCACTTGTAGCAGGTACAGTAACTTTCATTCCTTCTCCTTATTTTAATTACAATTTTTCCCATAACGTACCATTAATGGTATCCATTATGCCGATTTTCATTTCACTAAGCTCATCCCTTATTGAGTCGCAAAGTGCAAAATTTTTCATTTTTTTAGCTTCTGTTCTTTTTGAAATAAGGTTATTAATTAAATTTTTTTCGATTTCACTTATCCCAAATTGAAAATATTCATACGAGTCCTCTAATCCAATTCCTAAAATTTCATTCACAAATGAAATAGCATCAATAATTTGTTCTTTCAGAATTTTATCTTTAGGATTTAAATCCAATTTCTCATTCGAAAAAGTCACAAATTCATCTATTGTAGCAAATGCAATAGATGTATTTAGATCATCATTTAATGCGTTTAAAATTTTTTCTTTAAAATCCAAACTTTTTACATTATTATTGTGATCAATTCCATAAACTCTTTTTTTAAGTCTATATAGCTTATCTAATCGTTTTTTACTTGCTTCTAAATCATCATTATTAAAAGACATATCTGATCTATAATAGCTAGTCAACATGTAAAATCTTATGACTTCTCCATTATACTCACGTAATGCATCTTTAAGAAAAAAACTATTCCCTAGTGATTTGCTCATTTTTTCACCATCAATGTTTACAAAACCATTATGAACCCAGTATTTTGAAAGTTCTTGTCCGTAAGCCAATCTGGTTTGTGATGCTTCATTTTCATGATGTGGAAAAAGTAAATCTGCTCCTCCACCATGAATATCGATCGCAAATGGTAAATTTTTATCACTCAAATGCTTGTCAATCATTGCACTACATTCACAATGCCATCCGGGACGACCATCTCCAAAATGCGCATGATAACTAACAACATTAGTGTTAAATTTCCAAAGTGCAAAATCTTTCTGATCTTCTTTTTCATTATTTGTTTCGATTCTGGATACAGATGAATCATCACTAATTCTATGCGATATCTCGCCGTATTGACTATCAGATGATGTTTTCAAATAAATTCCATCACTCAATACATATGCTTTATGTTTGTTCAGTAAACTATCTATTAAGCTTGTCATGGCTTGAAGACTTTCAGTTGCTTTTGGCTCAATAGTTGAAGGCAAAATATTCAATTTTTCCATTTCACCCTTATAGCTTTTTATATAAAACTCCGTAATGTCTTCTAAAGATAGCCCAGTATTTGACATTTTATGAATAATTTTATCATCTATATCTGTAAAATTTTTCACAAAAGTAACTTGATATCCATTTGCTTTCAAAACTCGATGTAAAAGATCAAAAACTATAGCACTTCGAGCATGACCCAAATGAGCATCATCATATACAGTTGGCCCACAAACGTACATTTTTACTTTATTGGTTTCTTGCGGAACGAAAAGTAATTTTTCTTTTTTTACACTATCGTAGATAAACATTTGAGCCATTATTTAAATAATGCTTCCAAGCTTGATACATCTTTTGCTTTTTCTTCGCTAATTTTAGCTGCTTCATCGTTAGATACAGGAGTGTCAACATTAACTTCGTTTACAACTATTTCAAAGTTTGTAAGCATAGATGCAAGTCTTATGTTTAATCCATCTCTACCAATTGCTTTACCTTTTTGATCAGAATTTATAGTGATAATGGCTTTGCTTTTTTCTTGAAAGTTTGTACTTTTTTCAATTTTGACACTATTAACGATTGCTGGACTCATTGCACGACTTACAAAAATTTCTGGAATAGGACTAAAATCAATACAATCAATATTTTCTCCATTTAATTGCTTACTAACTGCATTAATTCTCACACCTCTAACTCCCACTATTGCGCCAATAGGATCAATATTTGCCTCAGATGATGAAATTGCAATTTTAGATCTAACACCTGGTATTCTAGCACTGGCCTCAATAGTAATTCTCTTGTCTTTAAGCTCTGGAACCTCAAGTGCTAGCAAACTTTCTAAAAATTTAGGACTCGTTCTGCTTACTTCAACAATTAAACCAAATTGCTTATCTACTTTCACACTTTTAACAACTGCTTTTAATGAATCTCCAACTTTAAAGCTCTCACCTTTTATTCTATTTTTTCTTGGCAAAATAGCTCTAACTTCACCGATTTCCATAAAAGTATTTTCAGATCTATCAACACTTGTAACAGAACTAGTAACTGTTTTGCCTAATTTTGAATTGTATTTTTTGAAAAGATTTTCCTCTATATGTCTTTGAAGTCTATATTCAAGATTGCTAAAAAGAATTGTTGCGGCATTTCTTCCCATAGATTCAAATTCTAAATCATAATTTAAAAAATCCCCTATTTCAAGTCCATCATCAAGTTTTTGTGCTTCTTCGTGACTGATATAGTTTTCAATATTAACTTCTATTTCTATTTCCTCATCACTATCTTCAGCTTTAACAATGTTTTTTCCAGTAAGTTTAATATCATCATTTGCAACTACTTCAATTTTTTGGAAAAGATTTAATTTTTTCTTTTCCCTGTTGATACTTGCATCGAATACCAAATTTCCACCAATCATTTTTTCGGCAGTTTTAATAAGAGATTCCTTTAAAGCTTCCTCAATTTCTATTGTTTTAAGCCCTTTTTCATAAGCAATACTATCAATAATATCTATAATCTTTTCCATATATTTTTCCTTAATTTAATTAACAATGCGACCGTTATGTTTTGGATTTTCCAATGCTGTTGCATTTTTGATCAGGTATTATAACAGATAAAAGCTTAAATAATAGAGACTGGGAGCTAATATGTATCTCTACTGCTCGTCTTATATTGTATGTAATCAGATATTTGCACTAGACAATACGTTACTAAAAAGATAAACAATCCAGCAAAAAAACTTATCCATGGTGCAATATCCATAACATCTTTTCCGTCACTTAAAATTGTTCCTAAACTTATATCTGGCGAGCTAATTCCAAGCCCAATGAAGCTTAAAGCAGATTCTCCAAGAATTGCTCCGCCAACACCAAAGGTAAATGAAACTAAAAAAATTGGAGCTAATATTGGAGTGAAATATTTAAAAATTATTTTTAAATTGGAAACATTTCCTATCTTCAGAATCTTTATATATGGCTTATTCCCTATGGAAAAACTTTCACTTCTTATTAATCTTGCCATACCCATCCAACCTGTAATTGACAATATGAAAATCAAGACAATTAAAGATGCATCAATATAACTAACAAGGGCTAATAATAAAAAAAAAGTTGGAAATGTAAGAAATAGATCAATTAGTACAACAACAGATATATCTATCTTTCCTCTAAAATAACCGCCTGTAATTCCAATTAGTAGTCCGATAAGTGATGTTAAGCTGGCACTAAAGAATCCTATAATTAAGGAGGTTTGTCCACCTTCAATAATACGAGCAAAAACATCCCTTCCGAGTCTATCTGTACCAAAAAGATGGTCACTAGATGGTGATGTTAAAATCATAGATGGATTCAAATCGTATGGAGAAACAGTATAAATAAGATTTCCAAAAAATATAAACAAAATAACTATTGCAAGAAGTATGATATAGAATCTTATCATGCTAATAATCTATTTTTCGTCTATTCTTTTGTAATATGATAACGAGCTATTGCCAAATTTCTTATCTTTGTACTTGATAAAATCGCCGATTTGTTCTTGCAAAATTAAGTCAGATTTGTGTTCAAATGCAATTAAAAAGATATTCTCATTTTCAAAAGACTCAACCATATTAAATGTTCTGTCATATATATTTTCCATTCCTTCTCTAAAATCAAATGGTGGGTCTATATAAACAACTATAGGAACATTTTTTAAACTATTATTGATTAATTTTGGTAGAACCTCAAATGTGTCGCCAAGAATTGCTGTAGATTTTTCAGAATTAATATTTTTACAGTTTTTTTCTAAGATTTTGTATGACTTTTTATCAATCTCACAAAAATAACTATGTCTTGCTCCACGACTTAAGGCTTCCAAGCCGATGCTACCACTTCCGCCAAAAGCCTCGATGAAAATAGTATCGATTGCATCATATTGCAAAACATTAAAGAAAGATTCTTTTAAAATATTTTTACTACTTCTTGTTGTTTCAAGGGATGGTAGTTCTATTGATTTTCCTTTATAAATTCCTGCAATAATTTTTGTTGTTAATGTTGTTTTCAATTTTTACCTTTTTCTATATTATCTAGCATATCCACTTGCCCTAAGTTCCCTTATAACATTGACCTTAATTTCACCAGGATATTGAACCTTATCTTCAATGCTTTGAGCAATTTTTACTGCTAGCAAAATAGCCTCATCATCATTTACAAGTTTAGCATTCACGATAACTCTTATTTCTCTCCCAGCGTTTATTGCGTAGGCATTTATAACACCTATGTTACTGCTGGCGATTTCCTCAATCTCTTCAACTCTTTTTAGAAAACTTTCAAGGACTTCTCTTCTAGCACCTGGTCTAGCAGCACTTAAAGCATCAGCAGCACAAACTGCAGCACTTTCAATACTGTTAGCTTCTTCGTGACCATGGTGGGCATAGATAGCATTGATAACCTCTTCCGGTTCGCCAAGTTTTTTACATAAATCAGCTCCAATATCTACATGGCTACCTTTCATTTCATGAGTCAATGCTTTTCCAATATCATGCAAAAGTCCTGCTCTACGAGCCAGAACAGTATCTCCTCCGAGCTGCGAAGCTATCAGACCGGCTAAATTTGCAACCTCCAAAGTATGTGCTAAAGCATTTTGACCATAGCTAGCCCTGTATCTCAATCGGCCTATTAGCTCTATTAGTTCCGGATGCATTTTTTTTATACCAAGTTCAAGAATAGTATTTTCACCCTCTCGTAGAATTCCTGAATCGAATTCACTTTTTAATCTCGCATAAACTTCTTCAATTCTGGCCGGCTGGATTCTTCCATCTTCAATAAGTTCTTCAATAACTTTAGTAGCAATAGCCCTTCTGTAGAGATTGAAGCTACTTACCGTAATTGTATTTGGGATATCACCAATAATAATATCAACACCAAGACACATTTCAAGTGTTTTGATATTTCTACCCTCTTTGCCGATAATTTTCCCCTTTGTTTCTTCATCTTTAAGTGATATATTGTTAGTTAGTCTTTCAGCTGCAAACTCCCCAGCATACCTAGTTACTGCATGCGACAATATATTTTGAACTTCTTTTTTTGAATTTTTTTGAGCTTCTTTGTAAACTTTTCTAAAAATTGAAGCTACAACATCTCTTGAATCGTCTTTAACCAAGTCGATCATTATTTCTTTTGATTCTTCTTTGGTCAAGCCACTTGCATTTTCCAAAACTTTAATAATCTTATCAAGCTTTTTAAGATAGTCTTTTTCTTGCACTTCTAAACCTTTTCGTAAAGATTCGATTTTAGCTTTTGACTCTAGTGTTGCAAGTTTATCTTTTTTTATATTCTCTAATTCTAATTCAAGATGGAAATTAATCTCTCTTTCTTTTTTCTCAATTAATTTTTTTGATTCTTTAAATTCTATTTCAAATTCTTTTTTTGCACTAATTCGTGCGTCTTTTAATAAATTCTCTGCTTCAAGTTCAATAACTTTTGCTTTTGCTTTTGCTTGTTCTAAATATATATCAAATGAAGCATTATTGATTTTCTTTGCTATCACAAATCCTACAATTCCACTGATTGTAGCAATTGCAAATATTACTATTGCATCTTCCATTTTGTACCCTTGTTTGTAATAATATAATCTGATTTTATATCATGGTTATGGGTTAAAGTTTTGCCTGATGAACATTTGCATAACTGTGTAAATACAATTTTTGGCCTATACGATAATGAAGCAAAGAATCTATCATAAAATCCAACTCCAAATCCAACTCTTCTAAGTGTTGAATCAGTTCCTATAATAGGAACGATTGCTAAATCAATTTTTATTTTTGAGTCAGAATTATTTGGCTCAAAAATATTATATTTTTTCTTATTTAATGGCAATCTGAATGGGACTATTTTTAAACTATTTCCGACCATATATGGCACATAAACTTTATATCCGACTTTTTTACGCAAAATATTGATAATACTTCTTACGTCCACTTCCATACTGAGTGGTATGTATAATAAAATATTTTTCGCTTGTTCAATTTTTATAACTTTTAATATTTCTTTTGAAATAAATTTATCTTTTCTTATTTTTCCAAATTTACTACAAAACTTTAACTTTTTAATACATAATTTTCTAAAATCGCTCTTGGTAAGATCTCTCATCTTTTAAGCCTCTTTTGGATAAAATCCGATCCATATATTACCAAAAGGAAATAAAAATGAAGATTAAAAAATACTTATTTTTAGCATTATTATCAGTTGGACTAATGACTGGTTGTAGCAAAAAAGAAGGAATTGATGAAAATGTTATTTCTCAGAAACAAGTTCCTCAAGATATTACTTTAGACCTGGTTACACATGATGGATACAAAGTCAATGTTGAAAGAAAAAATGGTGCATGGATTTTTAAAGATTATCCAAATAAAATTATTCTAGTAAACTTCTTTGCAACTTGGTGTCCTCCATGTAAAGCAGAAATTCCTCATTTAAATAACTTATTGGCAAAATATGGAAAAGATTTTCAAGTAATATCTATAGTAGTTGAAGAAAATAAACCGAATGCTGATTTGGCTGCATTTGTAAAAGAGCACAATATTAGGTATCCAATTACCAATTCAAAGGATAATTTTGAATTTGCTAAAGCTCTTGGTGGTGTTGATGGGATTCCTGCAATGTTTTTAATCAACAAAAAAGGTGAAATGGTTATGAACTATGTTGGTGCTACTCAAGAAGAAATTTTAGATAGTGACATAACTAAATATATCGGAAAATAGATGTTCAGTATTTTCAAAAAAAAAGATATTATTGAATTAGAATCTGAGGATATAAAGAGCAAAAACTTTTTTGCATCTGCTTTAGAGAAAACAATAAAGAATATTTCATCACTTGTTAATCTTGATGGAAAATCTGACAAAATAGAGTTCAACACAATTGAAGAAATACTTATTGAATCTGACATGTCTTATGATATCGTATCTCTTGCAATGGATGGTCTTCCAAAACAAATCTCAAGAGAACAATTAAGGCACAGATTAATTTCCTTATTTGAGTTTGCTCCAGTAATTGATATGTCAAATATCCCAAAGCCTTACGTTCAACTAATAATTGGTGTAAATGGAGCCGGAAAAACTACAACGATAGCAAAACTCACAAACATGTACAAAAAAAATGGAAAGAAGGTTATTCTTGGGGCTGGTGATACATTTAGGGCGGCTGCTATAGAACAACTTTCAATCTGGGCGTCAAAACTTGACACACCAATTGTTAAAACTCAACAAGGACATGATTCTAGTGCTGTGGCATTTGACACAATACAATCAGCAGTTGCAAAAAATATAGATTTTTGTATTATAGATACAGCGGGGAGACTTCAAACTCAAGCAAATTTGACAAAAGAATTAGAAAAAATTGTTAAAGTTTGTGGCAAAGCATTAGATGGAGCACCTCATCAAAAAATCCTAATTTTGGATGGAACACAAGGAAATAGCGCAATAGCGCAGGCAAAAGCATTTCATAAAATTATCGGGATCGACGGCATTATTGTTACAAAATTAGATGGAACAAGTAAAGGTGGGGCACTCTTTAGTATTTCCAATGAACTCGAACTTCCAATATTATTTGTAGGAGTTGGTGAAAGCGCTTACGATTTAATACCATTTGATCCAGATCAGTTTGTAGATAGCTTACTTGATGGTATTTATAGCTAAACTTATTTTATAAGTTTTTGATCCACTTAAATTGTAAAGTCGTCAACAACTGTGACTCTAAATAGTAGCCAGCTTAATAGTTATTTTCATTTTAGCATTATTGCTTTAGCTTTTTTTTAAGATATATTTTAATTTATCGATATCACTTCATTACTATGATTATTTATCATTCATATTTTATGTAGTCTATGACATTAATATTTATTTGCCAAGAAGCAATATATTATTTTTAACGATTATGTATAAAATATGCCGTTATACCTTCTGCAATTCCATTTGCAACTTCCTGCTGGTATTGTGGACTAATTAATCTTTGTGATTCTTCAGGATGTGAAATATATCCCATTTCAACAAGAACAGCCGGCATTTGAGCACCAACTAAAACCCAAAATGGGGCTTCTCTTGCGCCATTATCTAAAATATCTTTGCCATAGGTTTTTCTTAGCTGATAAAGAATATGACCTTGAACATCAATTGCCATTTTTTGGGATGCTATAGTCTTTCCTCTATTTAGTAGTGTTAATAGTATATCTTGCGATGCAAAATTATCCATAGCATCAATATCTTCTTTGTTTTCTAAAGCAGCGACACTCTTTGCTTTATCACTTCTAGCCGGAGACAAGAAGTATGTTTCAATTCCTTTCGCATCTCTAGCTCTGCCTTTTGGCGCAGCATTGGCATGAATAGAAATAAATAAATCCGCATGTTTTTTGTTGGCTATTTTTGTTCTGTCTTTTAGTTCAATAAATGTATCATCATCCCTTGTTAAGTAAACAATGTAACCAAGATTTTTTAATATATCTCTAAGATATAAACCTGTTGCCAAAACAACATCTTTTTCATATTCATTGTTTGGACCAACAGCACCAGGATCTTTACCGCCATGCCCAGCATCAATAACTATAATCTTTGCTTTACCATCAATGTCTTTTGCACTAAGCTTTTGGCTATCTTCTTTTTCAACATTATTGTCCTTAAAAAGATTTTTAGATTGTTTTTGAATTACTTCTTTGCTCACCGCTAATTCTTTTGACTGAACACTATTATTTGAAATCTTAACTATTAAATTTTTTTCATTTAATGCATAATAAACTTTTAAATCATTGTTATCGCTCATTTTTACAACGATAGTATTATCAGATTTTTTTATAACATCAATTAATCGGACATCTTCCATACTTAATTTTTGTTGATTAAAATTCTCAATTTTACCTGTTATTTCTAGCTGATAAGTATAGCCTTCACTATTTTTAGTTTTTGTAAATTTGATATCATCTTTTGATATTCTATTATCAAATCCAATTATCAAAGAGTTATTTAGAACATATGCTGATTTCTTAACGCTTCTGCCAAAATTATCTCTGTCTTTTTGATCTTCGAATTCGAATCCTGAAGCAATATCATTACCCCTTGATATATTGTTTTTTATTGGTAAATTTCTTGTTTCTTGTTTGATTTTAGGATTTAAACTGAATCTGTGTAATTCTTTTTGGTATTTACTAATGTCTTGATCGGATTGTTTACCGTATTTAATAAGTTCTTTTAAATACTTTAGTTCTTTTTCTTTGTCATTTTTAAAAATAGATGTTACGTAGTTTTTCTTCGCTATTTGATAAAGTTCCAAATCAGTAGAAGCCTCCAAAAAAGCTCCAGACATTAAAGACAAAATCAAAATTATTACTAAAGCACTACGCTTCATTACTAAAAACATATTGAAATTATTCGCCGATAGTTAATTTATTCATCAATTCAGCAACAGAGCATAGTTCCGTAACTCTGTATCCATTTGATCCAGTAAAAAATAAACCTGTTTCGGTATTTCCATTATAAGCATCACTAAGTCTATCAGCAATACAGTAACCAACAGCTTTTGCTTCTTCACCTCTGTGACATGGTGCCACACAATTTGAAATGCATACAACTTTTGGAGCCGTACCATTCTCAATATTTGATTGAAGTGCAGTAATTACTCCTCTTGCAGGCAATCCAACTGGTGACTTCAAAAGCTTAATATCTTCTTTTTTAGCTTCTAAAATAACCTTTTTAAATGTTGGATGAGCATCACATTCATAAGTTCCGATAAATCTAGTTCCCATTTGAACTCCTGCGCAACCCAATGCCAAGAATTTATCTATATCACTTTTATCCCAAATTCCTCCAGCTGCAATAATTGGCATATCACCCCATTCTTTTGCTTCTTCAATAACCGGCGTAATAATATTTTCAAGCTGAAACTCATCCATAAAGCATTGATCATAAGTAAAACCTTGATGTCCACCACTCAATGGTCCTTCTACAATAACTGCATCAGGCAATCTATCATATCTTTTCCATTTTTTACATATTAGTTTTAATGCTCGAGCACTAGAAACTATAGGTATAAGTGCAACATCTGGATAATTTTTTGTAAATTCTGGCATATTAGTTGGTATTCCAGCACCAGTAATAATCATATCAATACCTGCTTCACAAGCATCTTCTACTATTCTTCCATAATCATTGCTAGCATATAAAACATTACAAGCTAGTGGTTTATCGCCACATAATTCTCTTGCTTTTTTCACTATCTCATGCAATCCTTCTTTTGAATAGAAATTATTTTCATTAAAAGGCTTACCTTGTACATTTTTATGAGAAAATTCTTTATTATTATAATATCCAGTACCAACCGATGAAATTACTCCTAGTCCACCTTCTCTACTAACGCTTCCAGCGAGTCTATCCCAACTTATTCCAACACCCATTCCGCCTTGAATAATTGGTTTTTCAATAATATGTTTTCCGATTTTTAATATTTTCATGCTATCCCCTAAATGACATTGATTCTAACAAAACTTTTCTTTCCTTTTTGTAAAACAAATGTACCAATTTCAAGCTTTATGGAACTATCAATTAATTTAACCTGATCTATCTTAACAGCACCGCTTTCAATGTCACGTCTAGCTTGAGATGTCGACGTAACAAGTTTAGTATCAACTAAAACCTGACATATCCATGTATGTTCAGCTATTTCAAACTCTTCCATGGTAGTAGGTATGTCTTTGTTTGCAAATATTTTTGTAAATTCTTCTTTTGCTTTTAATCCCTCTCCTCTACCATGGAATCTATCTACAAGTTCAATAGCCAGATTATCCTTAACGCTTTTTGGATGAATAGTTCCATTATTAACACCATTTTGTAATTCTGCTATTTCTGGCATTGTTTTGTTTGAAAGTAATTCATAATATCTCCACATAAGGTCGTCACTAATGCTTAGAACTTTACCAAACATATCATTCGGTAAATCTGTTACACCTATATAATTACCTAGTGATTTTGACATTTTATTTACACCATCAAGACCTTCCAAGATTGGCATCATAAGAACGGCTTGCTGTTTTTTTATTTCATAAACTTTTTGTAGCTGTCTTCCCATTAAGAGATTAAATTTTTGATCTGTTCCGCCAATTTCGATATCAGATTTCAGATATACACTATCATATCCTTGAAGCAGTGGATACATAAATTCGCTCAAAGCAATTGGCGAATTTGAAGCATAACGCTTTGAAAAATCATCTCTTTCAAGCATTCTGGCCACAGTAAGATTTGATGCTAAACTTAGCATTCCTGCAGCACCAAGAGGCTCAAGCCAATCTTTATTGTAAACAATTTCAGTTTTTGATTCATCTAATATTTTAAATGCTTGAGCGGTATAACTTCCAATGTTTTTTGTAATATCCTCATCACTCAATACTTTTCGTGTTATATTCTTACCCGTTGGATCACCAATTGTAGCTGTAAAGTTTCCAATTAAAAACTGAACTATTCCGCCATATTTCTGAAAAATAGCTAATTTTTGAAGAAGTACCGTGTGTCCTAGATGTAAATCTGGTGCTGTTGGATCAAAACCGGCTTTAACAAAATAATTCGTACCATTGTCATAGTAATTCTTTAAAAGTAATGTAATTCTTTCTATATCAATTATTTCAGATGTTCCACGAGAAATCTCATCCAAAGCTATTTTTATTTTATTTTCCATATTTTCTCCAATTATTTATAAGCATCATCACCAGAATAAAATTCAATTATTTTAGCTTTTTGATTTATAATTTTTTTAATTTTTTCACTATTATTATTTTTTATTTCGAATTCTATAGTACAGTACTGAATGTGAGAATGCCTATCTTTACCATATTCAATAAATAAAATTGTAGCATCATGACTTGATAAATGTGTTAATAATCTTGCCAATTCACCTTTTAGATTTTTTAAGCTGACAACCATTTTATAAATATAATATTTATCGTCACTCCATTTACAAAAAACCATTTGATTCTTTTCTTTCATTAATGTGTAAGCATTTTCACACATTTTATGATGAACTACTACATCTTTACCACTTCTAAATGCAACAATTTCATCATTTAATTTTGGATGACAGCAATGATCGAAAGAAACATTTGAGAGTGTAAAATTTGAATAAAAAACAAGATTCTCAAAAGCATACTCTTTAAAATTAACTTGTTGAACTTTCATTCTAGCAAATAATCCCAATTCATTTCTAATCTTTGTTTCAATGATTCGTTTTATGTGCTTTAAGTGGTCTAAGTTTTCAACAACCTTGTAAACTTTTGGTTGGGGATATGTATCAAGAATATTATCTTTATATCTAGAAAATATTGTGTTTATGATGTTTTTTCCATTTATAAAATCTATTTGTTTATTTCGATTTTGACATAATAATTTAATACTTTTTTTTGCCTTAGTTGTCTTTACTATATTAATCCAAGAGCAACGAGCAACTATTTCTTCACCTTTATTTACTGAAACAATGTCACCACTACTTAACTCAGTAATTAATGGCTTCTTAATCTTATTGATATGACAATCGATGGCTTTATTCCCAAGATCTGTATGAATCATATATGCAAAATCATATCCGCACGACCCTCTTGGCATATTAAATATTTCACCTTTTGGCGAATAAACCACAATTTCTTCATAAAACAATTCTTTTTTTGTTTCATCATAAAATTCTTCAATATTGTCATTATCCATTTCTAATGTATGAAGCCATTTTAAATTAGGTTCTTTAAATGTGTTTTGTCCATTCTTATACTTCCAATGAGCAGCAACACCATATTCTGCAATTTTATCCATATCTTTTGTTCTAATTTGAACTTCAAATATTTTAGTATTATGAAAAACTGTAGTATGTATTGTTTGGTATCCATTTTCTTTTGGAATAGCAATATAGTCTTTAAACCTTGATATTAATGGCATGTATGTTGTATGCATTAATCCTAAAACCATATAGCATTCCAAAGGCGTATTAGTAATAATTCTAATCGCAAAAAGGTCTAGCACTTCATCTATAGTGACACCTTTTCTTTGTATCTTAAGGTAAATAGAGTAGTAATGTTTAATTCTACTATAGATTATTATTTGATTATCAAATTGAATATTTAAAACACTTTTAACATCATCCAAGAATACATTAAAAGTATTTTGTATTTTCTCTTGATAATTTTTTATATAATCATCTATTTTTTTGTATTCATTTGGATATATATAGAAAAATGACAGGTCTTCAAGTGTATTTTTGATGGCTGACATACCAAGACGATGAGCTATTGGTGCATAAACAACAAGTGTTTCTTCAGAAATTCTAAATCTTTTTTCTTCGCTTAATGCATCTAAAGTAAGCATATTATGGGTTCTGTCAAAAAGTTTTACCAATAAAACTCTTACGTCTTCAGTTGATGCTACAAGCATTTTTCTAAAAGTCATTGCTGATTTAAGAAGTTTATCTTTTTCAATACTATGAGTAAATTCTGTATCGCGAATTTCCGTAATCTTAGTAAGACCATCAACAATATTTGCAACATCATTGCCAAACAAAGTTTTTATCTCTTCAAGGGTATAAGTTGTATCCTCAACCACATCATGAAGCAGTGCAGCAAGAACCATAGATTCATCATTGCTATAATGAGCAGCAATAGCAGCAACTAAAATAGGATGAACAACATAAGGTTCACCACTTTTTCTATATTGGTTTTTATGTGCGTCAACACAAAAATTGACTGCACTTTTAATTAACTCCGTCATTTGTATTGAATCACGAAGAAGTGCAATAGCATCTTCAATGCAATTAATACTTTTAACTGATTTTAAATATTTTTCCAAGCGTAAATAGTTTAAAAATTATTTTTGAAAACCATCGATTACTAATAAACCTTTTGCTATTTCATGAATAGCAATATCAGTATACTTCATGTTTCTTAGCATTGCGCTATCTAGCAATGGTTTAGCTCCTGAACTTAATTCATCTGCTCTTTGACCAACTGCTAGTGCTAAAACATATCTATCATTTCCAACTTTTTCTAATGCTTTTGCTAAAATTTCTTCTATTCTCATACTATTTCCTTTATTTTACTATTGAACATTTTGAGTAATCACCATTTACAATTTTAAGTAGATTACCTTTTTCATTCATATTTGCAACCACTATTGGAAGCTTATTATCTTTTGCTAATGCTATCGCTGTATCATCCATTACTTTAATGTGATCTTGTAATGCTTCATCGTAAGATATAACATCCAATTTAATTGCATCTGGGTATTTCATTGGGTCTTTATCGTAAACTCCATCAACTTTTGTTGCTTTTATAAGCATGCAAGCTTCAATCTCTGCAGCTCTTAATGTAGCTGCTGTATCTGTTGTAAAATACGGATTTCCTGTGCCTGCAGCAAATATAACAACTCTCTGTTTTTCCAAATGTCTTTTAGCTCTTCTTACGATAAATGTCTCAGCAATTTGCTCCATTTTAATAGCAGTTTGCAGTCTTGCCTCAAGGCCAATATGCTCAAGTGCTTCTTGCATTGCAATACCATTTACAACAGTAGCAAGCATACCCATATAGTCACCACTTGTTCGTTTAATAATTCCATCAGCAGCTGCACTAACACCTCTAATAATGTTTCCACCACCAATTACTATTCCGACTTCTATATTATTATCAACTAATTGTTTGATTTCATTAGCTATATAAGCTAGTATTTGAGTGTCTATTCCATAACCACCAATACCAGCCAATGCTTCACCGGAAAATTTTACTAGCACTCTTTTTTTCATATATGACCCCGCTTAAAATTTTCGAATTATATCTTTTAAATGCTGACTATATAATAAAATGATGTAATAAAAACTTTCCAATCAATAATTAATACACTTAGTCATAATTAAACAACCTAAATGTTAATCTATACATAGAGAATCCAAATTAAAATATTAACAAACAAGATTAGTGCACTAAAGAGATAAAAACAAACTAGCCAAGCAAACTCAACTA